>Ga0160438_1000247_pt1 | contig 17393 bp, 12 predicted proteins | sample HID1975K_E0MG_FD_108203 | JGI IMG/M metagenome (GOLD analysis project Ga0160438, IMG submission 108203) | Enriched soil microbial communities from UW Madison campus, WI, USA - HID1975K_E0 MG | ecosystem: Environmental > Terrestrial > Soil > Unclassified | place: USA: Madison, Wisconsin...
GCTCGCCCAGGTCAGTCATGGCGCTTTACCCCGATGACGCGCAGTTTTTTCACGGCTTGCCGCACGCTTTGGCAAAACGGTGAAACTCGCTTCTCGTTAGTCGGCACCAGCTTGTTTTGGGGGGCGGGCGTCACGCTGCGCTTCTTGCTGGTGTTGTGGGTACCGGTTGCTCTGGGTATTACTGACAACGCGACGCCAACGTATCTGAATGCCATGGTTGCGGTAGGGATTGTGGTGGGGGCAGGGGCTGCAGCGAAACTTGTGACGCTCAAAACCGTCGCGCGTTGTATGCCTGCCGGGATCTTAATTGGTGTCGGCGTGTTGTTCTTCTCGCTGCAACACGCACTGCTGCCGTCTTATCTGTTGTTGGTACTGATTGGTGTTCTGGGCGGGTTCTTTGTGGTGCCGCTCAATGCGCTGCTTCAGGAACGCGGCAAACATTCCGTCGGCGCAGGGAATGCGATTGCGGTGCAGAATCTCGGCGAAAATACCGCGATGTTGCTGATGCTTGGGCTTTACTCGCTGGCGGTAAAAACCGGCGCGCCGATAGTCGGAATTGGCATTGGTTTTGGCGCAGTGTTTGCGCTGGCGATTGGCTGGCTGTGGGTTTGGCAGATTCGGCAGAAATAGTTTTCTCCTCTCCCAAAGGAGAGGAGATTTCCACATCACGGTGCCGGATAAGTATAAATCCGGTTCACCGCTTCTAACTCTTCAAGAACATCTTCACTCAAGTCCAGATGCAGGCTTTCAAGGTTGGTTTTTAACTGCTCAAGCGTGGTCGCGCCTAAAAGCGTGCTGGCAACAAACGGCTGACGGCGTACAAACGCCAGCGCCATTTGCGCCGGGTCGAGATTATGACGCTTAGCGACATCGACATAAGCTGCAACCGCATGCTGAGTTTGCTCGCCACTGTAGCGTGTGAAACGGCTAAACAGCGTGTTGCGTGCGCCAGCAGGTTTCGCCCCATTCAGGTACTTCCCGGTCAGCGTACCGAACCCCAGGCAGGAATAAGCCAGCAATTCGACACCTTCGCGCTGGGTAATTTCAGCCAGTCCCACTTCAAAGCTGCGATTCACCAGACTGTAAGGGTTCTGGATGGTAACGATGCGCGGTAAATCATGCTTTTCAGCCAGTTGCAGGTAGCGCATCACGCCCCACGGCGTTTCATTGGAAACACCGATATAGCGGATTTTCCCGGCACGCTGAAATTCGGTCAGTGCTTCGAGTGTTTCCAGCAGAGTGACCGGGACGGCGTTATCTGTCCAGGTGTAGCCCAGTTTGCCAAAGCAATTGGTGGCGCGTTGTGGCCAGTGAACCTGATAAAGATCGATATAGTCGGTTTGCAAACGCTTCAGGCTGGCATCCAGCGCATCACGGATATTGCGGCGATCCAGAATTTGGTTTGGGCGAATACCGGCATCGTTGTTGCGGCTGGGGCCGCTGACTTTGGTGGCGATAACCAGCTTTTCACGATTAGCGCGCTGTTTTAACCAGTTACCGACGTAGGTTTCTGTTAGCCCCTGGGTTTCCGGGCGAGGTGGCACCGGGTACATTTCTGCCACATCAATGAGGTTTACGCCCTGATGGACGGCGTAATCAAGCTGTGCATGAGCGTCGGCTTCGCTATTTTGCTCACCAAACGTCATGGTTCCCAGCCCTAGCGTACTTATTTCAAGAGAGCTGTGGGGGATACGGTGATATTGCATAGCCGCTTTCCTTATTCTTCTGACTTATCAGCCAGGCACGCGCCCGACAAAAAATGGACTATAAACATGGCAGAGGGGAAGCAAAAGCGGAAGGGGGTAAGCGAAGAAAAAGTGTTACAGGCCAGCGAGGCGCCGACCTTTATATGCTGGATTTATTAACGTTCGATAATTTGTGAAACATCATCGCGGTTGATCTGCATCTCGTTGCCTTGCTGATCGCGATAACTCACTAAACCCGTGTCATCATCGACCTGCGGTTTTCCGTCAGTCAGAATCATACGGCCATCTTTGGTTGCCATCACGTAATCGCTGCTACAACCTGAAACCGCAAATGCCAGACCGACAGCGGAAATTAGAACTGCCCATTTTTTCATCATTATTCGCCTCGTGTGGTATGGAATGACATATATAGTCTAGTAATAACTCGACAAAGCGCAGAAGGTAAGCAGTAAATTCTTAAAAGAAACAGAGGGGAAGCGAGAGCGCCTCCCCTGAGACGGTTAAAGCGGGTTCTTTTTGTTGCGGATAAGATTCAGTGTTTCTACGGCAATTGAGAAGAACATCGCAAAATAGATGTAGCCTTTCGGCACATGAATATCGAAGCCTTCCAGAATCAGCGTAAAGCCGACCAGCAACAAGAATGACAGCGCCAGCATTTTCACCGAAGGGTGGCGTTCTACAAAATCACCAATCGATTTAGCAGCAAACATCATGACCATCACCGCAATCACAACCGCTGCCATCATAATAAACAGATGATCGGACAGGCCTACTGCGGTAATCACCGAGTCCAGGCTGAAAATAATATCCAGCAGCATGATTTGCACGATAGCGCCGAAGAAAGAGTGAACGTTTGTTTTTAGGCTCTCTTCTTCACCTTCAATGGACTCGTGAATCTCTTTGCTCGCCTTCCAGATTAAGAACAACCCACCCAATGCCAAAATAAGATCGCGTGCCGAGAATTCATGGCCCATTACGGAAAACAGCGGGTGAATTAAGTGCGTCATCCAGGCGATAGACGCCAGCAAGACCAGACGCATTATCATCGCCGCGCCGAGCCCAAGACGGCGTGCTTTAGCCTGCTGCGCTTTAGGCAGCTTCGCCACAACAAGGGAGAGGAAGATGATATTGTCGATACCCAGTACGATTTCGAGAATCGTCAGAGTGCCTAGCGCCATCCACGCGTTAGGATCGGTAACCCATGCAAACAACATTAAAAAAATCCTGCCTGAAAATTTAAAACGCCAATTATAAACGCCAGCTTAGAACTGGGTGCAAGTTAAATGAATCTACAATGAGAAATGATTAGCCAGCAAAGCGGCGGTAAAGTTCTTTTTCAGGTAAAAACCGCGAGGTAACGTCAGAATCGGTGCGCCATCTGCCCCGATGGCATCGGTTAGCGCCTTGCTGTTAGCCGCTTTTGGGCGCAACTGTAGCACTTCACCATGACGGGCCGTAATGCGCTCAACTTGCCCGAGCACAATCAAATCCATCAACTCTTCCCAATCCATGCGTAACTGTTGCTCTTCTTCTTCGGACGGCGCCCACAGCAACGGTGTGCCGATATGCCGCTCAGCAAGCGGGATTTGCCGTTCACCTTCGACAGGGATCCACAATACGCGTTTCAATTTGTGGCGCACATGGCTGGTTTCCCAAACCACTCCGGTGTTACCGGTGAGTGGCGCAACACAGACAAACGTGGTTTCCAGCGGGCGACCGAACCTATCCACCGGGATAGTTTTAAGCTCAATCCCCAATGCGGCGAAATCTTGCTCAGGTTTGCTTCCGGCGCTGGCACCCAGCCAAAGTTCAAGCAAGACGCCGATCCAACCTTTGTCGCGCTTAAGATCGTTTGGGATCGACAAGTTGGCCAAAGCCGCTAACTCACCCAGCGTAAAGCCGGCCAGCTTCTGGGCCTGGGCCAGTAAAATCTGTTCATTTTCTGGAGGGTTAAGTAATGGACGTAGAGCTTGCATTGTGCCTGGCTGTTGATCGGTTAAAAAATAAGCGTGGTTTACCCACAGTGTGGAAATAGTTTAGCGTGTCGGGGATAAGAATGACAATCTACTGATTTTGAATCATTTTTATCGATTAAAATTGTCATATCCGAATCCTGCAAAAACCTTTTCCCATTCTGGTCACCGGGAATGAACAGGATCTTACACCGGGTTATCCACAGAAAAATGGGATAACTGGTAAAAAAGCTCACTACTGGTTCGATTTACAGCCTTGACTGGGGGGTAAAACCCATTTTTTCACCAGATTGTGACTAACTTGTTGGCACATTCTGTGGATAAAAACGTCATTGGTCGATCTTTCATCAATGGAAGATCTTCATATGTGATGATCATCACACTACTGGGCTGTGAGAGAATTAATGTTTATTTATTTCATTGAAATTAATGAATATTTTATTTGTGCTTTGAAAGCGTATTTTAGAGTTATCCTAAGTTGTCCCGAGAGTATTAGGTAGTTCTTCACAGTTATATCCACAGAAAAAGTGAATAAACTGCCGGTTCCAAATCCACTAATGTTTATAACTCGGTCAAATTTTGTGAGTTATTCAAATGTTATTCCTTCAGGCAACCGTTACACAGTGGTTTACCGTCTAGCGCTTGTATGAAACAATCGCCCTAATCTAAGTTTGTTTTGAGGTAGTCCGGTGATCGATGATGATGGCTACCGCCCGAATGTTGGTATCGTAATCTGTAATCGGCAGGGTCAAGTGATGTGGGCCAGGCGTTTTGGTCAACATTCCTGGCAGTTTCCGCAAGGTGGCATCAATCCTGGCGAATCCCCGGAACAGGCAATGTACCGGGAACTTGTCGAGGAAGTGGGGTTACAGCGAAAAGATGTCCGAATACTCGCCTCGACCCGAAACTGGTTACGTTACAAGTTACCTAAACGTTTGGTGCGTTGGGACACAAAGCCGGTTTGTATCGGCCAGAAACAAAAATGGTTTCTCTTGCAGTTGATAAGCAGCGATAACGATATCAATATGCAAACCAGCAGTACCCCAGAGTTTGATGGCTGGCGCTGGGTCAGCTATTGGTATCCGGTTCGTCAGGTCGTCTCGTTTAAACGCGATGTGTATCGTCGGGTGATGAAAGAGTTTGCAAGCGTCGTAATGCCGCTACAGGAAGTTACGCCACCACGTAATAACGCGCCTGCATGGCGACGTAAAAGAGGTTAATTCACGCGAAAAATGCTCACCCGTTTGCGAGAAATAGTCGAGAAGGTTGCCAGCGCCCCGCGCCTCAATGAGGCGCTGGATATTCTGGTTACAGATATCTGCCTTGCGATGGACACCGAGGTATGCTCGGTTTATCTCGCAGATCATGACCGGCGTTGCTTTTACCTGATGGCGACGCGTGGCCTTAAAAAGCCGCGCGGTCGAACCATCACCCTCGCATTTGATGAAGGCATTGTCGGGCTGGTAGGGCGCCTTGCAGAGCCGATAAACCTTGCCGATGCGCAAAAACACCCAAGTTTTAAATATGTTCCCGCTGTAAAAGAGGAGCGTTTCCGCGCGTTTCTCGGGGTTCCTATTATTCAGCGACGCCAATTGTTGGGCGTGCTGGTGGTTCAACAGCGTGAACATCGTCAATTCGATGAAAGCGAGGAGTCCTTCCTCGTCACACTCGCCACTCAAATGGCCGCCATTCTTTCTCAATCACAGTTAGCCGCGTTGTTTGGCCAATATCGTCAGACACGAATTCGGGCATTACCTGCATCGCCAGGGGTGGCGATTGCCGAAGGTTGGATGGACTCGACGCTCCCATTAATGGAGCAGGTATCTGAAGCGTCAACGCTTGATACCATACTTGAGCGTGAGCGCCTGACCGCTGCCCTTGAAGAGGCTTCCAATGAATTTCGTCGCTACAGCAAACGCTTTGCGGCGGGAGCGCAGAAAGAAACGGCAGCAATTTTTGACCTCTATTCACACCTGTTAACCGATGCCCGCCTTCGCCGTGAATTGTTCGACGAAGTCGATAAAGGCTCGGTTGCAGAATGGGCGGTTAAAAAAGTCATCGAAAAGTTTGCGGAACAGTTCGCAAGTTTAAGTGACAGCTACCTGAAAGAACGAGCGGGCGATTTGCGCACGCTGGGTCAGCGTTTGTTATTCCATCTCGATGACACCATTCAAAGTCCCAATACCTGGCCTGAACGTTTTGTATTGGTGGCGGATGAGTTATCCGCAACGACACTTGCCGAACTTCCGCAAAATCGCCTTGTTGGGGTGGTGGTGCGCGATGGTGCGGCAAACTCCCATGCTGCAATTATGGTGCGGGCGCTCGGCATTCCAACCGTTATGGGCGCTGATATTCAGCCTTCAGTGCTGCATCGCCGCACATTGGTTGTCGATGGTTATCGTGGTGAATTGCTCGTTGACCCGGAAACGGTGTTGTTGCAGGAATACCAGCGTCTCATCACCGAAGAGAACGAACTGACTCGTCTGGTTGAAGACGACGTTGATAGCCCTGCCGCGCTGAAAAGCGGCGAGCGCGTCCAGGTCATGCTGAATGCGGGTCTTAGCCCGGAGCATGAGCAGCAACTTGGCGGCCGTATCGATGGAATTGGTCTGTATCGCACCGAAATTCCCTTTATGCTGCAAAGTGGTTTTCCTTCAGAAGAAGAACAGGTTGCCCAATATCAGGGCATGTTGCAGATGTTTAACGAAAAACCGGTCACGCTGCGAACGCTTGATGTCGGTGCCGATAAACAATTGCCGTACATGCCTATCAGTGAAGAAAACCCGTGTCTGGGCTGGCGAGGCATTCGCATCACGCTGGACCAACCGGAGATTTTCCTGGTGCAAGTGCGCGCCATGCTGCGTGCCAATGCTGCGACCGGCAACCTGAGCATTCTTCTGCCGATGATCACCAGCATTGACGAAATTGATGAAGCGCGTCGCTTGATTGACCGTGCGGGGCGTGAAGTGGAAGAGGTGCTCGGTTACGAACTGCCTAAACCGCGTATTGGTGTGATGGTTGAAGTTCCTTCCATGGTCTTTATGCTGGGGCATCTTGCCAGCCGCGTTGATTTCATCTCGGTTGGCACCAATGACCTTACGCAATATTTGCTGGCAGTTGATCGTAATAACACTCGCGTGGCAAGCCTGTACGATTCTCTGCATCCGGCAATGCTACGAGCGTTGAACCATATTGCCAAAGAAGCGGAACGTAACGGGATCGATCTTTGTTTATGTGGCGAAATGGCAGGTGACCCAATGTGTGTGGCACTGCTGGTTGGCATGGGCTATCGCCATTTATCGATGAACGGCCGTTCGGTGGCTCGCGTCAAATATCTGTTGCGCCACATTAGCCTCGAAGAAGCACAACTTCTCGCCCAGCGCAGCCTTGAGGCGCAGCTTGCGACAGAAGTGCGCCATCAGGTCGCGTCCTTCATGGAACGTAGAGGGATGGGTGGGTTAATTCGCGGCGGGCGCTAGGTACCTGGCCCATCAGGCATTACACATCTTTTACAAGATCCTCGACTTAACCCTTGAGCCCTTTGTGCTATGATCCGCTCCCTTCGGAGCGCATCTGCACAGATGCGTACTTGCAACCCATCGTCTATTTTCGATGGGGTAACAATGGTTTGTGGTGACAGATGAATAGTGGCTATCTGCATTTCCCTGAATTTGACCCGGTGATTTTCTCCATCGGGCCAGTCTCTTTGCACTGGTATGGTGTGATGTACCTGGTCGGCTTCGTGTTCGCCATGTGGCTTGCAGGTCGTCGTGCTAATAAGCCAGGCAGTGGCTGGACGAAAAACGAAGTCGAAAACCTGCTGTATGCGGGCTTCCTTGGGGTATTCCTCGGTGGGCGTCTTGGTTATGTCTTCTTCTACAATCTGCCATCTTTCCTGGCCGATCCACTCTACCTGTTTAAAGTGTGGGACGGCGGCATGTCCTTCCACGGCGGCCTGGTCGGTGTCATCTGCGTAATGATATGGTTTGCGCGCCGCACCCATCGCTCCTTCTTCCAGGTTTCTGATTTCATAGCGCCACTGATTCCATTTGGCCTGGGCGCGGGCCGCCTTGGTAACTTTATCAATGGCGAGCTGTGGGGTCGTGTTGACCCGAACTTCCAGTGGGCGATGCTGTTCCCTGGTTCCCGCAGCGAAGATATCGGTCTGCTGGCGACTCACCCTGAATGGCAGTCGCTCTTTAACACCTACGGTGTTTTGCCGCGCCACCCATCTCAGTTGTATGAAATGGTTCTGGAAGGCATCGTGCTGTTCATCATCCTGAATCTGTTTATCCGTAAACCACGTCCGATGGGGTCTGTATCTGGCCTGTTCCTGATTGGTTACGGTGCGTTCCGTATCATCGTCGAATTCTTCCGCCAGCCAGATGCGCAGTTTACCGGTGAGTGGGTGCAGTACATCAGCATGGGGCAAATCCTTTCGATTCCGATGATTGTCGCTGGTGTGGCAATGATGGTTTGGGCATATCGCCGTCGCCCCCAGCAACAGCTTTCGTGAGGAAACATGAAACAGTATCTTGATTTGATGAAACATGTGCTGGAAAACGGCACGCCAAAAGATGACCGTACCGGTACCGGCACATTGTCGATTTTCGGTCATCAGATGCGCTTCAATCTGCAAGATGGCTTCCCACTGGTTACCACTAAGCGTTGCCATTTACGTTCCATCATTCATGAGCTGCTGTGGTTCCTGAAAGGTGAGACTAACGTTGCTTATCTGCATGAAAATAATGTCTCCATCTGGGACGAATGGGCGGATGAAAACGGCGATTTGGGGCCTGTGTACGGTAAACAGTGGCGCTCATGGGCAACACCTGATGGCCGCTATATTGATCAACTGACCACCGTAATTAACCAACTGAAAAACGATCCCGACTCACGCCGTATTATTGTTTCGGCGTGGAACGTGGGTGAGCTGGATAAAATGGCATTGGCTCCTTGCCATGCGTTTTTCCAGTTCTACGTAGCGGATGGCAAGCTTTCCTGCCAGCTTTATCAGCGTTCATGCGATATCTTCCTCGGCCTACCGTTTAATATCGCCAGCTACGCTTTACTGGTGCATATGATGGCGCAGCAATGCGAGCTGGAAGTGGGTGATTTTGTCTGGACAGGTGGTGATACTCACTTGTATAGCAATCACCTTGAGCAGACTCGTTTGCAATTAACTCGTGAGCCACGCGCATTGCCGAAGCTAGTAATCAAGCGCAAACCAGAATCACTGTTTGATTATCGTTTCGAAGATTTTGAAATTGAGGGTTACGATCCTCATCCGGCAATCAAAGCTCCAGTCGCTATCTAACGGTTAATAACCTGCCATAACCGGTGCCCTATGTGCGCCGGTTTTTTTTACCTCAATTTCGGCTTTGCGAGCCTGTTTCCAGTAGTTCTGCAATTCTACGCAACAATAAAACTTCCCTTCGAGAAGCCTCGAGAAACGAGTTATTGCTGCTGGCGCGTAATTTCGCAGCTGGCACACTCCCACCATGAAAACAAAACAGTCTGGCTTCAGCCTGATAGAAATGATGGTAGTCATTGTCATTGTCGCAATGCTCAGTGCTGGCGGCGTCTACGGCTGGCAACAATGGCAGCGACAGCAGCGCTTGCGGATAACCACTCAGCAGATTCGACATTTACTTGAACAGTTACGCAGCGATGCAAACTGGAACAATCGCGACCATTTGCTTGCGGTGAAGCGCTCAGGAAAATCGTGGTGTCTGGCAAGCAAACTCAATGCAGGGAGTATCTGTAACGCAAGTCAACGCTGGTCATTGCTACAACCATTTGCTGATGTCGATATTGCAGATACCACGCCGGGGATGGGGTTTTACGGGCTTAGGGACACAGCGTGGCCGGGTCATATCACGTTACAAAGCTCTGCCGGAAAGTGGCGAGTTATTCTTTCAACGCAGGGAAGAATTCGCGTCTGCGAAGTTAAAGGGAGCAACAAATGCAGCTAAACCAACAGGGCTTCACAATACTTGAAACGCTTATTGCCATGGCCTTGAGCAGTCTTGTTTTGCTTGGGGCCGGGAGGCTATTTCCAGTGCTCCAGCAGGCGGTATTACTACAGTATCAGAAAGAGACACTGCAAGAATCGCTCTGGCAACTGGCATTTAGTGTAGGCAAACAGCTTCAACGCGCGGGCTATTGTCATGGAAGTTGCCAGGGTGAGGGGCTGGTTATACGTAAAGAGGGCGAGTGTGTCTTGTTGCAATGGGACAATAACAGCAACGGACGCTGGGAACCGTCTGGCCATAATGAAACTGAATTAACCGGTTTTAGACTTAATGGTAACAACCTCGAAGCTTTGCGCGGTGCTTCCAGTTGTGAAGGCAGTGGTTGGGAAAAAATCTCCGATCCCGCATCAATGATGATACAAAAATTCTCTGTAACCCGACTGGCTCGCCACTCACTGCCACCGTTGCTAGCTATCGAGTTGGTTGCCGCTTTTAAAAAAGAGCAAATCCCTGTGTCTTTGCGCCATATCGTTGTCGGTTATAACCTGTGAATGGGCAATCAGAGAAAGGTAACGCTACCCTGGGCTTTGTGCTGCTGTTGTTTGCCTTAGGAATATTAATGCTAAGCGGGTTGCAGCAGCAGCTAAATCAACAGCGCTACCTGGTTGCAAGCGAAATAGGGTTTCTTAAACAATATGCTGCCGCTGTGTCAGCACAGGCCTGGGGTAGTCAGCTATCCTGGACGTCGACACCAACCTGGGAGTGCCAGCACCAGTCACACCAGGGCTGGAATGCTTGCATACTAACTGTGGGGAAAAATGAATTTCTGATGGCGGCTTACGGGAATTTTCCGGGGCAACAATCACCAGTAACTCTTTGGCTGTGGGGTTCGTTGGAGAACTCACGTTGGATATCAACTCCCCATGGTTGGCTCGACTTTTGCCCTTTAACGGATGCTTCCCGATGCCAGTTACCCCAATGAAATCAAGACAGCGCGGCTTTAGTCTGATTGAAGTGCTGTGTGCTATGGCGCTGTTTTCGGTCGTTATGCTGGCATTAATGGGCTACCACCGTGTTCTCCAGCAGGGTTTTCAGTCGCAATGGCAATTCCGCCAGCTCTGGCGCTTAGCTGTAGAAATGGGGGAACCTGAATCGCCTCTGCCCACAAATGAATGGAGAGTCAGCCAGCAGCAGACATCGACGGCAGGATGTGTCAGCATCAATGTTATTATTACCAGCCCTGTCGGGCGTACCGGGCAGTTGTCGCGGTTGCATTGCTCGCAGAAAGAGAAAAGTCAGGAGTAGCGTTTCTATGTTGCGTGTTTACCATTCCAATCGACTGGATGTGCTGGAAGCAATTATGGAGTTTATTGTGGAAAGGCAACCGCTGCCTGACCCTTTTGAACCCGAGGTTGTACTGGTGCAAAGTACCGGTATGGCGCAATGGCTGCAAATGACGCTGGCCCAAAAATTTGGTATCGCGGCTAACATCAGTTTCCCACTTCCGGCGAGCTTTATCTGGGACATGTTTGTGCGCGTACTGCCAAATATTCCTGAGCAAAGTGCTTTCAACAAGCAAAGCATGAGCTGGAAGTTAATGACGCTCATCCCGACGATGCTGGATCAGCCTGAATTCACTTTGTTAAACCAATATCTGGCGGAAGATGAAAATGGCCGAAAACTCTCTCAGTTAGCCTCAAGAATTGCAGACCTTTATGACCAATACCTGGTTTACCGCCCAGGTTGGTTAAGCCAGTGGGAGAAAGGCGAACTGGTTGATAACGTGGGCGAGGCCCAGTTATGGCAGGCTCCGCTGTGGGCTGCTTTGGTTCGCCACACGCAAGAGCTTGGGCAACCTGAATGGCACCGTGCAAACCTGTACCAACGTTTTATTAACGCTCTGGAATCAAGTAACGAATGCCCGCAAGGTTTGCCTGCCCGAGTCTTTATTTGTGGTATTTCAGCCCTGCCTCCGGTTTATCTTCAGGCATTACAAGCACTGGGTAAGCATATTGACGTGCATTTGCTGTTTACTAACCCGTGCCGCTACTACTGGGGTGATATTAAAGACCCTGCTTATCTTGCGCGCTTAATTAGCCGCCGGCGTCGTAGCCATGGGCATCAAGGTATTACTCTTCCGTTGTTTAAAGATAGCGACACGGCGTCTTCATTGTTTAATGAAGACGGTGAGCAAGATATTGGCAACCCGTTGCTGGCCTCGTGGGGAAAATTAGGACGCGATTACACGTTCATGCTTGCTAAGATGCAACGCTTTGAAGAAATTGATGTTTTCGTTGATATCGAACCAGACTGTTTATTGCGCAGTTTGCAGTACGATTTACTTGAGCTGCAAAACAATGCGGTGACAGGTTTGACGCAGGAAGAGTTCGAGCATAGCCACAGCAAAAGAATCCTTTCACTGGATGATAATTCCGTCGCTTTCCATCAATGCCATAGCCCTCAACGTGAAGTCGAAGTGTTGCACGACCAGTTGCTGGCGATGCTTGATGCTGACCCAACCCTTACCCCGCGCGATATCATCGTGATGGTGGCGGATATTGACAGCTACAGTCCGTTTATCCAGGCGGTATTTGGCAATGCAGTAGCGGAGCGTCGGTTACCATTTGCGATTTCCGATCGCCGGGCAAGACAAGCGCACCCGGCCCTACAGGCATTTATCTCCCTGCTTTCACTTCCTGATAGCCGTTTTGCTGCGCAGGATGTTTTGGCTTTGCTTGAAGTTCCCGCACTGGCTGCTCGCTTCTCAATCAATGAAGAAGGGCTACGCTACTTGCGCCAGTGGGTGAATGAATCCGGAATTCGTTGGGGTATTGATGACGACAATGTCCGTGAATGGGATCTCCCGGCAACCGGGCAACATACCTGGCGCTTTGGTTTAACGCGCATGCTGTTAGGTTATGCAATGGATAGCCAGGCTGGTGAATGGCAGTCAGTTCTTCCATACGATGAATCAAACGGTTTAATTGCCGAGCTCGTTGGGCAACTGGCAGATCTTTTAATGCAGCTTAATAAATGGCGGCATGAACTTACCGTTGCGCGACCGCTGGCTGAGTGGACTTCCGTTTGCCGTGACATGCTAGCCAGCTTCTTCCTGCCTGATACCGAAACTGAAGGCGCACTGGCGCTGATTGAGCAGCAGTGGCAAGAAATCATTAAATACGGTCTGGAGTCGTGTTATCAGGAAAATGTTTCCCTGATGCTGTTACGTGATGAACTGGCACTGCGCCTCGACCAGGAGCGCATCAGTCAGCGATTCCTGGCAGGGCCGATAAACTTCTGCACCTTAATGCCCATGCGTTCTATCCCGTTCAAAGTGGTTTGTTTGCTGGGGATGAATGATGGCGTTTATCCACGCACGCTGGCTCCACTCGGGTTTGATCTTATGAGCCAGAAGCCGCAGCGCGGCGACCGTAGCCGCCGTGACGATGACCGTTACTTGTTCCTCGAGGCGCTCAACTCCGCGCAAGCGCGTTTCTATATCAGCTATATCGGGCGTTCCATTCAGGACAACAGCCAGCGTTACCCTTCAGTGCTGGTAGATGAGTTATTAGATTACATCGCCCAAAGCCATTGCCTGGCGCAGGACACAGAACAAACCTGTGACGAAAGCAGCGAGCGGGTAAAAAGGCATCTGGTGCAACTGCATCACCGCACTCCATTTGAAGCCGGAAATTTTGTCTCTGGCGCATCTGCGCAAAGCTATGCCTATGAATGGCTACCTGCCGCAAGCGAGCAAGGCCAAGCACAAACCCCGTTTATCCAGCCACTTGAAGACAAAACACATGACGTTATCACGTTGGATCAATTGCAACGTTTCTGGCGCCATCCTGTCCGCGCTTTTTTCCAGATGCGTCTGGGCATTAACTTCCGTCTTGAAGAAACCGAACTGCCTGATGCGGAACCTTTCACCTTAGATAGCCTTGAACGTTTCCAGATGAACCAGGAATTGCTCAATACGCTAGTTCAGGAAGGCGACACGCAGCTGCTATTCAGCCGCTATCGGGCTGCGGGGATATTACCGTTTGGCGCATTCGGTGAAATTTTATGGGAAACCCAGTTAACAGAAATGGAAGAACTGGCGCAAAAAGTGAGAGCCGAGCGACAAAATGGCACCAGCCAGGAAGTCTCGCTCCAGATAGACGGAACAAGTCTGGAAGGTTGGTTGTCGGATGTGCAGGCCGATGGTTTGCTGCGCTGGCGACCGTCGATCCTCAATTCGGCGCATGGATTACAACTGTGGATTGAGCATGTTGTGTGGTGTGCAATGGGAGGAGAAGGAGAAAGTCGTCTGTATGGGCGCGATTCTACTGAGTGGAAATTCCCGCCGATGGATATTGAACAGGCGAAAAGCTATCTCCAGCAACTTATTGATGGTTATCGGAAAGGATTAGTACAGCCATTGCTATTGCTTCCAATAAGTGGAGGGGCATGGATAAAAGCTTGTTACGAACCCGCGAATGATGCCATTTTATGGGATGAGCAAACGCAACAGAAAGCCAAAAGTAAGCTGTTGGCGGCCTGGGAAGGGAATCAGCGAGTCGACGGGGAAGGGGCCGACATGTGGCTGCAACGCCTGTATCGAACGCTCGAGCCTGACTACTACGACGCGATAATCAGTGAAGCCGAGCGCTATTTACTGCCCCTGTTTCGCTTCAATAAAGCTTAAAAGAATTGTATAAAAATTGCACAATCCGGCAGGTTCATCTAATATGCGCAGCTTGCTCAGGATTGGCGAAAAAAGAAACAACGACAATGACAGATTGTTTTAAAAGTTGTTAATGATGAGTAAGTTAGTGAATGAGGTTCGTTAATGCCTAAATGCAGCACTTGGTTAAAACCGCTTTTCTTGTTAGTCGCTCTTTGGGCACCATTAAGTCAGGCAGATACGGGTTGGCAGCCTATCCAGGAAACAATCCGTAAAAGTGAAAAAGACAATCGCCAGTACCAGGCAGTACGCCTTGATAATGGTATGACGGTTCTGCTGGTTTCTGACCCGCAAGCTGTTAAGTCATTGTCTGCACTGGTTGTTCCTGTGGGGTCGTTAGAGGATCCGAACGACCATCTCGGCCTTGCTCACTATCTTGAACACATGACACTGATGGGTTCTAAAAAGTATCCAGAGCCTGACAGCCTGTCGGAGTTTCTCAAAAAGCACGGTGGCAGCCACAATGCCAGCACTGCAACCTACCGCACTGCGTTTTACCTCGAAGTGGAAAACGATGCGCTGGAAGGGGCGGTAGATCGCTTGTCGGATGCTATCGCTGAACCGAACCTTGCGCCTGAGTACGCTGAACGTGAACGTAATGCGGTCAACGCAGAGCTGACGCTGGCGCGTGCTCGTGACGGCATGCGCATGGCACAAGTCAGTGCCGAAACCATCAACCCAGCTCACCCTGGTTCACGTTTTTCTGGCGGCAATCTGGAAACACTGCGTGACAAACCGGGCAGCAAACTGCTGGATGCGTTGGTGGCTTTCCGCGATACATACTATTCCGCAAACCTAATGAAAGCGGTTATCTACAGTAATAAGCCATTGCCTGAACTGGCAAAAATTGCGGTAGAAACCTACGGCCGGGTGCCCAATAAAAACATTGAACGTCCGGTGATTGATGTACCAGTAGTGACCGATGCGCAAAAAGGCATTGTGATTCACTACGTGCCAGCATTACCGCGCAAGGTCGTGCGTGTTGAATTCCGCATCGACAACAATAGCGATAAATTCCGCAGTAAAACGGATGAGTTAATTGGCTATTTGATTGGTAATCGCAGCAATAATACTCTTTCAGATTGGCTGCAAAAACAGGGTCTTGCTGACAGCATTCGCGCTGATTCCGATCCGTTAGTCAACGGTAATAGCGGCGTATTTGCTATTTCGGTGTCGTTAACAGACAAAGGCCTTGCACAGCGTGATGAAGTGGTTGCGGCAATCTTCAGTTACTTGAATAAGCTGCGCGAAAATGGCGTTGATAAAAGCTATTTCGATGAGCTTGCCCATGTTCTGGATCTCGATTTCCGTTACCCATCAATTACACGCGATATGGATTATGTCGAATGGCTGGCAGACACCATGTTACGTGTACCGGTCGAACATACGCTGGATGCGGTTAATATCGCCGATCAATACGATCCCGCGGCGATTAAATCTCGGCTAGATATGATGACCCCGCAGAACGCGCGAGTCTGGTATATCAGCCCGAAAGAACCGCACAACAAGACGGCATATTTTGTTGAGGCCCCTTATCAGGTCGACAAAATTACACCACAAGTCTTTGATGTCTGGAAGCAAAAAGCGGCGGCCATCAAGCTGGAATTGCCACAATTAAACCCGTACATTCCTGACAATTTTACGTTGGTTAAACCTGATAAAACTTACGCGCATCCTGAACTGTTGGTAAAAGAACCAGGGTTACGCGTGTTGTATATGCCAAGCCATTACTTCGCGAGCGAGCCTAAAGCTGACGTGACCATGGTGCTGCGTAATCCGCAAGCGATGGATAGCGCTAAAAACCAGGTGCTGTTTGCTCTCAATGATTATCTGGCTGGAATTGCGTTGGATGAATTAAGCAATCAGGCCTCAATCGGCGGAATTGGTTTCTCGACCAATGCTAATAGCGGGTTGATGGTTAACGCCAACGGTTACACACAACGTTTGCCACAGCTTTTTGAAGCGTTATTAAAAGGCTACTTCTCTTACACGCCAACGCAAGAGCAGTTGGATCAAGCGAAGTCCTGGTATGCCCAAATGATGGATTCGGCAGATAAAGGTAAAGCTTACGATCAGGCGATTATGCCGGTGCAAATGATCTCACAGGTGCCGTACTTCCAGCGTGAAACTCGTCGTGCTCTGTTGCCGGCGTTAACGTTGAAAGACGTGCTCGATTACCGCGATGGTTTAAAAACCAATGCTAAACCTGAGTTTTTAGTCCTCGGTAATATCACCCCACAGCAGGCTACAGACCTGGCGCATGGGGTGCAAAGCCTGCTCGGGACTAAAGGCAATGAATGGTGCCGCAACAAAGACGTGCTGGTGGATAAACAACATTTATCCATGTTTGAAAAAACCGGCAGCAGCACCGATTCCGCATTAGCAGCTGTATATGTGCCCAAAGGTTTCGATGAAACCGTGAGTACCGCTTACAGCTCAATGCTGGGGCAAATTATTCAACCGTGGTTCTACAACCAGTTGCGGACTCAGGAACAGTTAGGGTACGCGGTGTTCGCATTCCCGATGTCTGTGGGACGCCAGTGGGGCATTGGTTTCTTGTTGCAAAGTAATGACAAGCAACCGGCCTATTTGTATGAACGATTCAAAGCGTTTTACCCAACAGCCGAGAAAAAGCTGCGTAGCATGAGCGTGGAAGATTTCGCGCAAATGCAGCTGGGAATGATCAGTGAAATTATGCAGGCTCCGCAGACCTTGTCCCAGGAAGCTTCGCAGCTGAGCAAAGATTTTGATCGTGGAAACATGGACTTTGATTCGCGTGATAAAGTAGTCGCCGAAATTAAAAAGCTGACTCCACAAAAACTGGCTGATTTCTTCCATCAGGCTGTTATCGAACTACAGGGAATGGCGGTACTGTCGCAAGTTTCTGGTAGCCACAATGGTAAAGCAGACTATGCCGCTCCGGATGGTTGGAAAACCTGGAAGGAGGTCAGCGCTCTGCAACAATCACTGCCGCTCGTAGATTCAAAGTGATAGCAGCTAAAACACCTGCAAC
>Ga0160438_1000251_pt1 | contig 17315 bp, 15 predicted proteins | sample HID1975K_E0MG_FD_108203 | JGI IMG/M metagenome (GOLD analysis project Ga0160438, IMG submission 108203) | Enriched soil microbial communities from UW Madison campus, WI, USA - HID1975K_E0 MG | ecosystem: Environmental > Terrestrial > Soil > Unclassified | place: USA: Madison, Wisconsin...
CAATCACCATCAGCCCGGAAGTCCCGAAATCCAGGCGATGCACCAGGGTGCAGCCGGGGAATTCTTGTACCAGACGATGATGCACTGAATCGAGGTTTTGCGGGTTTTTCCCCGAGAGGCTGAGTAACCCGGTAGGTTTATTGATCAATACCAGATGTTCGTCCTGATAGAGAGTCTCAATCTGCTCATGGCACGGCGGGGCAATAAAATTATCGATAATCGTAGACATCAGACTGCCTGGACGGAGAGTGGAAGCGGATGATAGCGAACTTTAAACCGACAGGCGAATTGGCTTATTTGGTTTTTAGCCCCAATCACCAGACACAAAAAAAGCCTGCTTAGTTTCCTAAGCAGGCTTTTCGAATTTGGCTCCTCTGACTGGACTCGAACCAGTGACATACGGATTAACAGTCCGCCGTTCTACCGACTGAACTACAGAGGAATTGTGTAACGGGGCGCATATTAACGAGAAGCAGGGGGCATGTCAAAGGGTTCGCGAAAAAGAATTTTGTTTGCTCTTTTTATAGTCAACTTGTTGAGTATTAAGGCGAATTGTCCTTGTCTTAATCATCCATTGCTCATTTCACGCAAACTCAACTCCTTAAGCATGATTAACCACTTCATCAGTAAGTTCTTTATTGGTGCAAAGTGGCGTAATTCTCAACTTTTCTGCTTTATTGTTAAGCAGATGTGATCCCCGCTGTAATTTCAATCTGTGATACCGGGCCGCTTTCAACCGCGCTCTATACTGACATATGTCGAAACAATGACATTCGGTTAACAACATTGGCAACCATTTTGCTTAATGTTCAGGGCCGTGAAAATCGTAAGGATACCCCGTAAGGAAACCCCGCCGTAAATCACAGGATTTTGTCTGGATAGTCCAATTTGTACTCGTTCGTGTTTTTGCTTGTGAATGGTCTTAAACCGTTGTGCATAAACCTCTTTGCTTCTTTGCTAAGGAACATACAAATGTCGCTGAAATTAATCAGAAGTCCTCTTTCTCTTGTGTTGGCAGGTTGTCTGGTGACGGCGTTCTCCGCCCAGGCCGATATTGTGATTGGTGTTGCCGGGCCATTCACCGGGCCGAACGCCACTTATGGCGATCAATACTGGCATGGCGCGACGCAGGCCGCTGAAGATATCAACGCCGCAGGCGGGATTAACGGCGAAAAAATCAAACTGGTGCAGGGTGATGATGCTTGTGAGCCGAAACAGGCGGTGTCCGTCGCTAACCGTCTGGTGGATCAGGATAAAGTGAAAGCCGTGGTCGGCCATTTCTGCTCATCTTCCACTATGCCAGCCTCCGAGGTTTACAACGACGCGGGGATTTTGGCTATCACTCCAGGGTCAACGAACCCGCTTATCACCGAGCGCAAGATGAACGATATGTTCCGCATGTGCGGGCGTGATGACCAGCAAGGGAAGGTCGCCAGCGATTTCATTATTGATAAGCTCAAAGCTAAACGCGTGGTGATCATTCACGATAAAGACACTTACGGGCAGGGGCTGGCCGATGCGACCAAAGCCGCGCTCGCCAAACGTGGCGTCAATGACGTGATGTATGAAGGTTTGTCGCGCGGCGAAAAAGACTTTAACGCGCTGGTGACAAAAATCAGTGCGCAAAAACCCGACGTGGTGTTCTTCGGCGGTTGCCATCCGGAAGCCGGGCCGCTGGTGCGCCAGATGCGTGAACAGGGCGTGCAGGCCAAATTCTTCTCCGGCGACTGTATCGTAAACGAAGAGATGGTCACAGCCGCAGGCGGCCCACAATACACCAACGGTATCTACATGACCTTCGGGAAAGATCCGCGTTTGATCCCGGAAGGCAAAGCCGTTATTGATAAATTCCGCTCCAGCAAATTCGAGCCAGAAGGCTACACCCTCTATTCCTACGCATCCGTTCAGGCGATTGCTGCGGCCTTCAAAGCCACAGGCGGCACCGATTCCGCCAAAGCCAGCGCCTGGTTAAAAGCCAATCCGGTGGATACCGTGATGGGTAAAAAAGCCTGGGATGAGAAGGGCGACTTAAAAGTCTCGGATTATGTGGTTTATCAGTGGGATGCGCAGGGTAAATACAAAGAAGTCCAATAAGGCTATTTTATTTGCCATTTTGAATCCGGGCAGTGCTCAGAATCCTCACGTACTTCATGTACGCTCCGGTTCTTCCGCGCTGGCCGTATCCAAACTGGCTGCAACAATGACGCCTTATTAATTCTGGCTGCGTCGTCCAGACGCAGCCACCAAAAGAGACTGCCAAACTATGGATGCCTTCTTCCTGCAACAATTGATAAATGGCTTAACGCTAGGGTCCGTTTACGGGTTGATAGCCATCGGCTACACCATGGTTTACGGCATTATTGGCATGATTAACTTCGCGCACGGCGAAGTGTATATGATCTCCGCGTATCTGTGCGCCATCGGCCTGGCGCTGCTGTCGTTCTTCGGCATTCACTCGTTCCCGTTATTAATCCTCGGCACGCTGGTATTCACCATTGTGGTGACGGGCGTATATGGCTGGACGATTGAGCGCATCGCCTACAAACCGCTGCGCAACTCCACACGTTTAGCGCCGCTGATTTCCGCAATCGGCATGTCGCTCATCCTGCAAAACTACGCGCAAATCAGCCAGGGGCCGCGTCAGCAGGGCATTCCCACCATGCTTGACGGCGTGTTCCGCATCCATATTGGCGAAGGTTTTGTGCAAATCACCTACACCAAAGTATTTATTTTGATTGCCTCGTTTGCCGGCATGCTGTTGCTCACCTGGATTATCGGTAACACACGCCTGGGGCGCATGTGCCGCGCGGTGCAGCAGGACCGCAAAATGGCCTCAATTCTGGGGATTAACACCGACCGAATTATCTCGATTGTATTTGTGATTGGCGCGTCCATGGCCGGGCTGGCGGGCGTGTTAATCACCATGAACTACGGCACTTTTGATTTCTACGCCGGGTTTATCATCGGCATTAAAGCGTTCACGGCGGCGGTGCTCGGGGGGATTGGCTCGTTACCCGGCGCGATGTTAGGCGGCCTGATTCTGGGAATTGCCGAGGCGCAATTCTCCGGCATGGTGAATTCTGATTATAAAGATGTCTTCTCGTTTGGGTTGCTGGTGGTGATCCTCATTTTCCGGCCACAAGGGCTGCTTGGTCGCCCGATCGTTGCCAAAGTGTGAGGGAGCAAAAATGACAGCAGAAACGGTATTGCATGAAGGTTTTTCCCTCAAACGCTGCTTGCTGGATGCGGTTTTCGCCGGTCTGGTGGCGTTAATCATTTTTGGCCCGATTGTCGGTGTGGTGCTGGATGGTTACAGTTTTAACTTCGACGGCCAGCGCCTGGTGATGATTATCGTGGCGGTAATGGCCGGGCGTTTTCTGTTGAGCGCTTTCTTGACAACCGGAGTGGGAACCCGCTTTCTCAGCCGCTTTGAAACCGATAACTCAGGCGTGTATGTGCGCCCGCCAGACTATAAAAGTCGTCTGCGCTGGATAATCCCGCTGGTGTTGGTGCTGGCGGTTTGCTTCCCGTTTGTCGCCACCAAATATGTGCTGACCGTGGCGATTCTCGGGCTGATCTATGTTCTGCTCGGTTTAGGTTTAAATATCGTCGTTGGCCTCGCCGGATTGCTGGACTTAGGATACGTCGCTTTTTACGCCATAGGCGCGTATGGCCTGGCGCTCGGCTACCAGTATCTCGGTTTGGGTTTCTGGTCGATGCTGCCGCTTTCGGCACTGATGGCGGCGGCGGCAGGCGCGCTGCTCGGTTTCCCAGTGTTGCGTATGCATGGCGATTATCTGGCGATTGTGACGCTGGGCTTCGGGGAAATTATCCGCCTGGTGCTCAATAACTGGCTGACGTTTACCGGTGGCCCGAACGGGATTTCCGCACCGCCTCCCACGCTGTTTGGCCTGGAATTTGGGCGGCGGGCAAAAGAAGAAGGTGGCGTGCCGTTCCACGAATTCTTCCATCTCACCTATAACCCCAATCTGAAGTTTATCTTTATCTACGCCATTCTGGTGCTGGTGGTGTTGCTGGTGCTTTACATCAAACACCGCCTGACGCGCATGCCGATTGGTCGTGCCTGGGAAGCGCTGCGTGAAGATGAAATTGCCTGTCGATCTATGGGGCTGAACCACGTGCTGGTGAAGCTCTCTGCTTTCACCCTCGGCGCTTCCACCGCAGGGATTGCCGGCGTTTTCTTCGCCACTTATCAGGGCTTTGTTAACCCGACATCGTTCACTTTCTTTGAATCGGCATTGATTCTCGCCATTGTCGTCCTCGGCGGAATGGGCTCGACCATTGGCGTGGTGCTGGCGGCATTTGTGCTGACGGTGACGCCGGAACTACTGCGCAGTTTCGCAGAGTATCGCGTGCTGCTGTTTGGCATGTTGATGGTGGTGATGATGATCTGGCGGCCACGCGGCCTGATTCGCATCAACCGCAGCGGCTATGTGGTGCGAAAGGGAGTGGCGCCATGAGCGAAATGATTTTAAGCGTTGAACATTTAATGATGCATTTTGGCGGCATAAAGGCGCTGAACGATGTGAATCTTGAAGTGCGGCGTGGGTCAATTACCGCGCTAATCGGCCCTAACGGTGCGGGCAAAACCACGGTTTTTAACTGTCTGACGGGGTTTTACAAGGCCTCAGGCGGCAATATTTTGTTCAATACGCGCGACAAAACCACCAATGTGATTCAGATACTCGGGCAGAAATTCCAGCCCGGTGACTGGATAAACCCGGCGCAATTGGGCTCGCGTCTGTTCTACAAAATGTTCGGCGGCACGCATCTGGTGAACCGCGCCGGGCTTGCGCGAACCTTTCAGAATATCCGTTTATTCCGCGAAATGTCGGTAGTGGAAAACCTGCTGGTGGCGCAGCATATGCAGGTGAACCGCAATTTACTCGCCGGGGTGCTGAACACGCCCGCCTATCGCCGCGCCGAAAGCCGCGCGCTGGATCGTGCATTTTACTGGCTTGAAGTAGTTGAGCTGGTGGATTGCGCAAATCGCCTTGCTGGGGAGATGTCTTACGGGCAACAGCGGCGGCTCGAAATTGCCAGGGCGATGTGCACCGCGCCGGAGATGATCTGCCTGGATGAACCGGCGGCGGGTCTGAACCCGGTGGAAACGCGTACGCTGAGTAAAATTATCCGCTTCCTGCGTGACCATCACGACATCACCGTTTTACTGATTGAACACGATATGGGCATGGTGATGGAAATTTCCGACCACATTATCGTGCTCGACCACGGGGATGTGATTGCCGAGGGTAAACCTGAGCAAATCCAACACGACGAAAAAGTGATTGCCGCCTATCTGGGCACCGACGAAGACGAGGTCAGTGTATGAGTGAGGCGATGCTGGAGTTTCGCAATGTGGACGTGTTTTACGGTGCCATTCAGGCGCTAAAACAGGTTTCGTTGCAGGTTAACGAAGGGGAAACCGTGGCGCTGATTGGCGCAAACGGGGCGGGGAAATCGACGTTGTTGATGTCGATCTTTGGCCAGCCGCGCATTCGTGGCGGGCAAATCCTGTTTCGCGGCGACGACATCAGCCATAAATCGACCCATTTCGTGGCGTCCGGCGGCATTGCGCAGGCACCGGAAGGGCGACGCATTTTCCCGGATATGACGGTTGAAGAAAACTTGCTGATGGGCACGATCCCCATCGGGGACCGATACGCCGCGCAGGATCTGCAAACCATGTTTGATCTGTTCCCACGTTTGAAAGAGCGCCGCAAACAGCGGGCGATGACGATGTCCGGTGGCGAGCAGCAAATGCTGGCGATTGCCCGCGCACTGATGAGTCGCCCGAAATTGTTACTGCTGGATGAACCGAGCCTGGGTTTAGCGCCGATTGTGGTGAAACAAATCTTCCAGACGTTGCGTGAACTGGCGCGTAACGGCATGACGATTTTTCTGGTGGAGCAAAACGCGCACCACGCGCTGAAACTGTCTGACCGGGGCTACGTGATGGCCAACGGGCAGATCAGGTTGAGCGGCAGCGGTGAGGAGTTGTTGGGGAATGAGGAAGTGCGCAAGGCGTATTTGGGCGGTCACGGTTGAGATTTTGCCGGATGACGCTGCGCTTATCCGACCTACGGTTTGGTTTTGTAGGGTGGATAAGCGTAGCGTCATCCACCGTGATTTCAACGAATATTTAAAAAACTCTTTGCAGGATAACGATTTGTAAATCATTATTTGAAATGTGGTTTCACTTCTCCCCCCAAGGTCAATCTTGAACTTACAAGCAGCACTTCGCCAGCGCGTGGCTAAAACACGCTGGTACGCCAAACGCAAAAGCTATCGAGTCCTGTTCTGGCGCGAAATTACACCCCTTGCGGTGCCTATCTTCCTGGAAAACACCTGCGTTTTATTGATGGGGGTTTTAAGCACCTTCCTGGTGAGTTGGCTGGGAAAAGAGGCGATGGCAGGCGTCGGGCTGGCCGATAGCTTCAACATGGTGATCATGGCGTTCTTCGCCGCAGTCGATCTCGGCACGACGGTGGTGGTTGCCTTCAGTCTTGGCAAGCGTGACCCGAAACGGGCGCGTGATGCGGCACGTCAGTCACTGATATTAATGACGATTATCGCCATTGGTCTGGCAGCGGGTATTCACCTGGCGGGTGAACATGTCGTGAATGTTATTGCCGGAGCGGCAACGCCAGAAGTTAAGGCGCTGGCACTTTCCTACCTTCAAACCACGGTATGGAGTTACCCGGCGGCGGCGATTGCGCTTATCAGCAGCGGCGCGTTGCGTGGGGCAGGGAATACCAAAATCCCGTTATTGATTAACGGCGGGATGAACATTCTCAACATTATTATCAGTAGCATCCTGATTTACGGCGCGATGGGCTGGAACGGGCTGGGCTTTTTTGGCGCTGGACTGGGCTTAACTATTTCGCGCTATATCGGTGCGCTCGCTTTTGTTTATGTGTTAGTGGCGGGCTTTGCGCCGTCGCTGCGCATTTCGCTGAAAAGTTATTTCCGGCCACTTAAAGTCGGCATTTTGTGGGAAGTGCTGGGGATTGGTATTCCGGCCAGCATTGAGTCGGTGCTGTTTAATGCCGGGAAATTACTCACGCAAATGTTTGTTGCCGGGATGGGCACCAACGTGATTGCCGGTAACTTTATCGCGTTCTCGATTGCCGCATTAATTAACTTACCCGGCAACGCCCTGGGTTCGGCATCTACCATTATTGTTGGCAAGCGTCTGGGGAAAGGGCAAATTGGCCAGGCCGAAAGGCAACTGCGCCATGTGTTCTGGCTATCCACTCTGGGCCTGACGATCATCGCCTGGGGAACTGCACCATTCGCCGGATTGATGGCCTCGTTCTATACCCAGGAAGATGATGTAAAAGAAGTCGTCAAGATACTGATTTGGCTCAATGCCGCGTTTATGCCGATTTGGGCCGCGTCCTGGGTTTTGCCTGCCGGTCTGAAAGGCGCGCGCGATGCCCGTTTTGCGATGTGGGTTTCGATGGCGAGCATGTGGGGTTGCCGCGTGGTGGCGGGCTACACGCTCGGTATTGTGCTGGGAATGGGCGTGGTCGGGGTGTGGATGGGGATGTTCTTCGACTGGACCGTGCGCGGCGTGCTGTTCTACTGGCGAATGGTCAGCGGCCGCTGGCTTAAGAAATACCCGCGTCTCAAAAAAGAACCTTTGACTAAAACCTAAATGGTGGATGACGCTGCGCTAATCCACCCTACAATCGGCTGCTGTAGGTCGGATTAGCGCCAGCGACATCCGACTTTTCTTCTGCGTGACTGATTATTAACCAACTTAATATCTGGCTATTCTTCGGAAACTTGATATCTATCACTCTGCTACGTCTCGTTTTGACTAGTAACGTAAAGTTACTAGCAGTGAAATATTCTAAAATGTTATTAATTACCGCAAGAAATTACTTTGGTGAATATAACAGGAAGACGAGGTAGTGATGAGTACAACGACAAGGAACACGGAAGGTCGTCTGATGACAGGATTTCTCAACGCTGTTGAGAAAGCAGGGAACAAATTACCCGAACCCGCATTAATCTTTTTCTATTTTTTACTGGTCGTCATGGCGATGTCGGCGGTGCTTTCCACCGTTGATTTTGATGTCGTCAATCCTGTGACCAATGAAGCGGTCAGAATTAATAACCTGCTTTCGGCACAGGCGTTAACCGTCACTCTTTCCTCAATGGTGACCACGTTTACCACCTTTGCTCCGCTGGGGATCGTGCTGGTGGCGATGTTAGGTGTGGGCGTGGCAGAGAGTTCAGGCTTTATTAATACCGGCCTGAAAAAAATGCTGCGCGTGACGCCGAAGAAACTGTTAACTCCAATGATTATTTTCGTCGCGATGTTCAGCCACGTTGCAGCGGATGCAGGCTACGTGCTGGTTATTCCATTGGGCGCGATTATCTTTATGTCTGCCGGTCGCCACCCGTTAGCGGGTATTGCGGCGGCATTTGCCGGGGTTTCCGGGGGCTTTGCGGCCAACATGGTGCCAACCGGTAACGATGCGTTGCTGCAAGGTTTTACCCAAACTGCCGCGCAGCTGTTGGACGGGACTTATACCGTCAACACGTTGTGTAACCTGTTCTTCGGCATCGGTTCGACGGTGATGATTACCCTGGTTGGCTGGTGGGTGACTGAACGAATTGTTGAGCCGCGCGTGTCGAAACTGGAGATCGACGGCGATTATCAACATAACGAAGATATGAGCAGCTACACCGCTGCGGAAAGCCGTGGTTTTAAAGTGGCAGGCCTGGTGATGCTTCTGGGGCTGGCAGGTCTTGCGGCGCTGGCATGGCCTGAAACGTCCTTGCTGCGTAGCCCGACGGATGGCTCGCTGACCAGCTATGGCGCGCCAATCATGAAGTCCATTGTGCCATTGATTTTCCTGATCTTTATTATCCCTGGCATTGTTTACGGCTTTGTCGCCGGAACCTTTAGCCGCGGCAAAGATGTCATCGACGCGATGAACCAATCCATGAGCAAAATGGGTTCGTACATGGTGATGGCTTTCTTCTGCGCCATGTTTATCAAAGCGTTTGGTGATTCCAACATCGGTACGCTGATTGCCCTGGCGGGTGCGGACGTGCTGAAAACCATGGCGCTGCCGGGCGAAGCCACCATTATCGGTATGATTCTGCTGACGGCGGTGGTGAACATTCTGATTGGTTCTGCATCTGCAAAATGGGCGCTGTTGTCGCCAATCATGGTGCCAATGCTGATGGCGGTTGGGATTTCCCCGGAACTGACGCAGGCTGCGTTCCGTATCGGTGATTCCACCACCAACATTATTACGCCGCTGATGGTGTTCTTCCCGCTGGTGGTGGTGTATTGCCAGCGCTATGTGAAATCAACCGGTGTGGGTACGCTGGTGTCGATGATGATGCCTTACTCGGTCATCTTCTTTATCTGCTGGAGCATCTTCCTGCTGGTGTGGTGGGCTGTGGGTCTGCCGCTGGGTGTGAACGCGCCGTATACCTATCCGATTTCGTCGCACCGGTGGATGACGCTGTGCTTATCCACCCTACAATTGACGTTTTGTAGGTCGGGCAAGCGCAGCGTCCCCCGACAAATTTGCTAAATTTTAAGACTCTGTAATATGTCACACCGCTGTTTAACCGCCTGATGCAACAACCGCACGGTTGTTGAAAGCTGTTTGCGATGCGGGCAAATCATATTCAGCGGCACGCTATCACCCTGATACTGCGGCAGAATAATCTTCAGGCGACCTTCGCTGACATCCTCACTGACATCCAGCCAAGATTTATAAGCAATACCTTCGCCCGCGACCGCCAGGCGGCGAATTACTTCGGCATCGTCGCTCATCATGGCGCTTTTCACGGCTACATGATGCGTATCGCCATCCAGACTTAACGTCCATTTGTCATATACTCGTCCGCGAAGTGCATAGGTTAGCGCATCGTGATGGGACAGTTCGCTGATGGTTTTGGGTTCGCCACAGCGGGCAATATAGGCCGGTGAGGCGACAACAACCCGCTGATTATGCGGTGCCAGGGGGAGTGACACGTACGACGCATCATCGTTGTTGCCATAGCGGAAGGCGACATCCACCGGGTCTTTAAACACATCGGTGATTTGATCGGAGAACAGAATTTTCAGATGCAGTGCTGGGTGCTCGCGACGAAACGCCTGAAAAACGCTCAGTAACATGTTGCGCCCGAGGTCAGATGGCACCGCTATTTGCAGCACGCCACGCACTTCATCGCTTGCCGGTTGGATTTGCTCAAGTCCGCTTTCCAGGGTTTGCAGCGCGCTAATGGCATATGGCAACCAGGTTTCGCCTTCGGGTGTGAGCCGCAGGCTGCGGGTCGAACGGGCAAATAAACGGATATTCAGCGTTTGCTCGAGGCGCTTTATGGCAGTGCTGACCTGTGCGGGTTGCAATCCTGCCTCACGCGCGGTGTCGCTAAAACTGTTTAAAGCGGCGGCCCTGACAAACAAAGTGAGGTCTTCCAACCTGAGCATTTTAACTCTCCGAGTATAAGTGTTGTTTTCAAAGGGCTATTTTTCACCTGCGGCACACCTTGTACCATGAGTTCATTCACTCGCTGAACTCTTAATTCTCTGGAGCACACCATGAAAGCTATTGCTATTACTCAAGCCCCGCAGGCGGGCACTAATCTGGAATTTCTGGCTGAGATCACTTTACCGACACCTGTCGCCACAGGCCACGATTTGCTGGTGGAAGTGAAAGCAATTTCCGTAAACCCGGTTGATACCAAAGTCCGCGCCGGTTTTAAAGCTGACCAGCCACGTATTTTAGGCTGGGATGCGGTCGGCGTGGTGGTGGCAACCGGCGAAAAAGTCTCGCTGTTTAAGCCGGGTGATGAAATCTGGTATGCAGGTTCGCTGACTCGCCCCGGGAGCAACAGCGAATTCCAACTGGTGGATGAACGCATCGCCGCGCTGAAACCAAAATCCATTGATAACGCATCCGCTGCGGCAATGCCGTTAACGGCGATCACTGCCTGGGAAATGCTGTTTGACCGCCTGGGTGTGAAAGAGCAGGGCAACGAAAACGACGTGTTGCTGATTGTTGGCGCGGCGGGTGGCGTGGGTTCTATTCTCACGCAGCTGGCTCGCAAGCTCACCAATATTACGGTTATCGGCACCGCATCACGTCCGCAAAGCCAGAAATGGGTGTCCGATTTGGGGGCGCATCATGTTATCGACCACAGCAAACCACTGACGGAAGAACTGGCGCGGATTGGCGTGAAGCACGTGACTCACGTTGCCAGCCTGAACCAGACCGATAAACATTACGCGCAGCTGATAGAAGCCCTGGCTCCGCAAGGCAAACTGGCACTGATTGATGACCCGGAAACCCTGGATGCGGGCCCGTTGAAAGTGAAAAGCATTTCACTGCACTGGGAATTTATGTTTACCCGATCCATGTTTGAAACCAGCGACATGATTGAGCAGCACCGTCTGTTGACCCGCGTGGCTGACCTGATTGACAAGAATGTGTTGCAGACGACGCTTGGCGAGCATTTCGGCACCATTAATGCCGCCAACTTGCGCCGCGCCCATGAATTAATTGAAACCAATCGTGCGGTCGGTAAAATCGTCCTCGAAGGCTTCTAATTACATAAAAATCATAGAGAAATAATCATGGATATTATTAAGGCAGCAGCATCCCGTTACTCGACTAAAGCGTTTGATGCCGACAAAAAAATTAGCGAAGAAAACATTGAGAAAGTGAAAGATTTGCTGCGTCTCAGCCCATCCAGCACTAACTCGCAGCCGTGGCATTTTATTCTGGCAAGCACGCCGGAAGCGAAAGCGCGTATTGCCAAAGCGACGTCCGGTTTTTATGTTTTCAATGAGCGCAAAGTGCTTGATGCTTCACATGTGGTGGTGTTCTGCGCGAAAACGGCTATTGATGAAACGCACCTGTCTAAACTTTTGGACCAGGAAAATGCCGATGGCCGTTTTGCCAGCCAGCAGGCGATGGAAGGGCAGCACAAAGGCCGTTCTTACTTTGTGAATATGCACCGCTTTGATTACAAAGACGCGCAGCACTGGATGGAAAAGCAGGTTTACCTGAACGTTGGCAACTTCTTGCTGGGTGTTTCCACGCTGAATATTGACGCCGTGCCAATCGAAGGCTTCGACGCGCGTATTCTGGATGAAGAATTTGGCCTGCGCGAAAAAGGCTTCACCAGCCTGGTTATCGTGCCAATTGGCTATCGCAGCGTGGAAGACTTTAACGCGTCACTGCCAAAATCGCGTCTTGAGTTCAGCGAAATTTTAACGGAGTGCTAAAAATGAGTGATAACACGCTGTCGATTATTGCAGTGCTGAAAGCCAAAACCGGGCAACGCGACAATCTGAAATCTGCTTTACAGGCGCTGATAGTTCCGACGCGCAAAGAAGACGGTTGTCTGGATTACGCTTTGTTCCAGTTACAGGAAACGCCGGATGTGTTTTACGTGCGCGAGTCCTGGAAAGGGCAGGAAGCGCTGGATGTGCATATCGCATTGCCGCATTTTCAGGCGTTTGTGGAGCAGATGGATTCCCTGCTGGCCGAACCCTTACAGCTCATTCGTTTGACTGCGGTTGAGCCATAAGCCCTGAGCGTTTTCTCTGTAAATTGAGCCACTAAACCGAGGCCGCCACAGTATCTGTGACGGCCTTTTTTCTAGTTTTTCGTGCGAGCCACCCACGCCTGAAAGAAATCAATAAACACGCGGACTTTCTCAGGCACATGGCGAGTATTGGGGTAAAGCGCATAGATGCTCTGGCGAGGAAACTGGTGGTGATTCAGTACCGCCTGTAACTGACCCGAGGCGATAGCCGGGCGTACCAGCCACTCGGGTAAGAGGGCGACACCTGCACCTGCAACGGCAAAGGCCAGCAGCGCGGATGCGCTATCTGCGACGATATTTGGCGGTTTTTCCACATCAAATAGTATCGCCTGCCGCTGCGGGGTTGTGACTTGCCAGCTAAGGGGCGAAGCCAGGCGGCTGTGTGCCAGCCATGTGGCCTGTGCCAACTGAGCCAGGTTTTCTATGGGGTGTCCGGCCAGATAAGCAGGGGCCGCAACGGGTAAGATCGCGAAGCTATCGACAGGTGCGGCGCGATGATTTGAATCCGCAAGCTGGCCCAGGCGGATAGCCACATCGAATCGTTCCGCTATCAAATCCGCATGATACGAAGAAGAAACGTGCTGGATGCGCAGTTGCGGATGTTCACGCGAAAAGGCCGCAAGCGCAGGCACCACCACCTGCGAGCCATATTCCGGTGTGCTGGTAATACGCAAAACGCCGCTCAACCCCTGGTGATCGCGCTGCACATCGTCCAGCAGATTTTGAGCTTCCTCAAGCAGATGCTGGCAACGGGGATAAAAACGCTCTCCCGCATCCGTCAGCGAGAGCCGCCGGGTGCTGCGCACCAACAGCGATACGCCTGATTCCGCCTCAAGCTGTTTGATGTTAAAACTCACTACCGCTTTGGTCAGGCCCAGCGCGGTAGCCGCTGCGGTAAAACTCCCGGCCTTCACCACGGCGACAAATATGGTTAACCGTTGCAGATTCAGCACAATACCCCTCGTCACTGTCAAAAATATTTTGACAGTGTAACGCCTGCCAGACGATTTATCCCCCTCTTCCCTACCGCTACACTCCGTCGCCTCTAACCGGAGGTTTTATGCGTTATCGCACCAAAGTTGCCATTGTTTATCTGCTGGGCTTTTTCGTTGATTTGATCAACATGTTTATCGCCAACGTCGCGTACCCGGCGATCGGGCGCGGGCTTGGGGCCACAGTTAGCGAGCTTTCCTGGGTCAGTAACGCCTATATTTTAGGGCTGACGCTGGTGATTCCGCTGAGCGCCTGGCTCGCGCAGCGCCTCGGTGGGCGCAACGTTTTGCTGCTTTCGCTGAGTTCATTCTTGCTGGCGACACTCGGCGCGGGTATGGCGCACTCTATCGAGCAACTGATTGGCTGGCGGCTTTTGCAGGGTCTGGGCGGCGGGCTGCTGATCCCGGTTGGGCAGACGCTAACCTACCAGCTTTATCGCAGCCATGAACGCGCCGCATTATCGGCAGCGATCATGTTAGTGGGCCTGTTAGCTCCGGCGCTGTCGCCTGCGATGGGGGGTGTGATTGTCGATTCACTCAGCTGGCGCTGGGTTTTCTTCGCTAATCTGCCGCTTGCTTTCATTGCGCTGCTGCTGGCGGCAGTCTGGCTACAAAAAGAACCCCGCACCACGCAGCCCACCGCGCTGGATTTTATCGGCCTGATTAGCGGCTGCGGTGCGCTGATGTGTACTTTACTCGGCTTCACGATGCTGGCTGAAAACGGCCAGATGTTGAAGGGCATCGTGCTGCTGTTATGCGCGATAACGCTATTCGCGGGGTTTGTGCGCCATAGCCTGCGTCATCCGCAACCGCTGATTAATCTGCGTCTGGTGAAGGAGCCGTTATTACGCAGCGCCATGATGATTTATCAGTGTATTCCGGGGATGTTTATTGGCGTTAGCCTGATAGCGACGCTCTGGCTGCAAACCCAGCTTAACCTGAGCGCGACACGAGTCGGCAGCCTGATGGTGCCGTGGTCGATGGCTTCATTACTGGCGATAACGTTCACCGGAAAACAGTTCAACCGTTTTGGCCCACGCCCGATGCTGATAACGGGTTGTCTGCTGCAAGGGCTGGGTATTCTGGCGTTGACCCAGGTTCACAGCACGGAACAATATCCTCTTTTGCTGGCGGCATTTGCCGTGATGGGGTTTGGTGGCAGCCTGTGCAGCAGTACCGCGCAAAGTTGCGCCTTTTTACAGCTGGCAGATGAGCAACTCGGCCAGGCCAGCGCCCTGTGGAACATCAATCGCCAACTGAGCTTTTGTATGGGCATATCGGTATTGAGTCTGCTGCTTAATACTTTGCTGGAAACGCTTCCTCCCGCAACGGCTTATCAATGGTGTTTTTATCTGGCGGCGGCCAGCACATTAATTCCTGCGCTGCTTTGTCTGCGCATCCCTAACGGCGCTATCTTGCGTCAACTCAAGGCTCAAAAGGAGAGAAGATGAATCGCTACATTCAGGAAGTGATCGAGGCTCACGTCGCAATCGAAAACTGGCTTGGCAAAGGAGAAGGGGACGTGCAGGCGCTGCTGGCTCGCTTTTCGCCGGTGTTTACCATGGTTACACCCGGAGGCAAAACACTGAATTTTGACTCACTGAGTGCATTCTTTCAGGCCCAGCCAGCCGCAAAACCTGGATTAAAAATTTCACTGGATGAGATAACGGTGATTGCCGAGTGGCCTGGCGGTGCGGTGGTCAGCTATAGCGAGTGGCAAAGTTTACCAGGGCAAGAAAACACGCTGCGCCATTCCACAGTGATATTCAGCAATGCGGGTTCTGACCTGCTCTGGTTACGCCTGCATGAAACCGCAGCAGTTTAAGCGTTAAATTAAACCTTCCGTTTGTTGCGCGCGAGAATGCTGACTCGCGCAATACTCACCTTGTTGCACATAACCGATATGGTCGGCCATGAGCTGGGCTTCGTGTTCGCTGTGCGTGACCAGCAGCGCGGTTTGCCCCGCGTCCCGCAGAATATCACGCACCTCACCGCCGAGGCGTTCACGCGTTTGCTTATCAAGGCTTGAAAACGGTTCATCCAGCAGCAGAATTTCGGGATGAGGTGCCAGTGCTCGCGCCAGCGCGATACGCTGCTGTTGCCCGCCGGAAAGCTCATGGGGATAACGGCTGGCATGGCTATGTAACTCCACCATTCGCAGCAGTTCCGTCACCCTCGCGTTCTGCTGTTCACGCGGGAGACGGCGCAGGCCAAACGCCACGTTTTGCTGGGCAGTCAGATGCGGGAATAAGGCATATTCCTGAAATACCATGCCGACGTGACGCTTTTCCGGGGGCAGATGAACCTCCGGCCCGGCGACACGTTTTTGTGACACATAAATCTCACCGCTTTGCAGCCGTTCAAAACCGGCAACCGCGCGCAATACCGTGGTTTTCCCGCAGCCTGACGCGCCCAATAAGCAGGCAAGTTCACCCTTGCGCACCGACATCGAAAACCCTTTCAACACGGGTTGCTGGCTGTTGCTGTAAGCAACGTGAACATCCTGCAGACGTAAGGCAATTTCTGACATAAATCTCTCCTCTAACCGTGGCGTGTCATCTGGTGGCGCACCAGCAAAATAACCGGCAATGTGCCCGCGAGAACAATCATCAAGGCGGCGATAGCCCCTTCTTCGTAGGTGCCGCGCGCGGCTTCGGCGTACAGCAGCGTCGCCAGCGTCTCAAAATTTACCGGACGCAAAAGCAGGGTCGTTGGCAGCTCTTTCATTGCATCGGCGAAGACTAATAGCGCACTGCTGACCAGCGCCGGACGCAATAACGGCAGGTGAATACGGGCGAAGGTGCCAGTGCCATTTTCGCCCAACAAACGCGAAGCCTGCTCAAGGGAAGGGGGAATACGGCTCAGGCCGGAATCCAGTGCGCCGATGGCGATGGCCTGGAAACGCATCGCGCAGCAGATCACTAATAAGATCCCGGCTGACATCAGCGGCAGACCGCGAATCTCCAGCAAATCGGCCAGCCATCTGTCTACAGCCATAGCGGGAGTCAGAAAACCAATCGCGAGGATGGTGCCAGGCACGGCGTAGCCTAAAGAGGCAAGGCGCATCACACCGCGGCGAAACCCGGACATCGAGTTATCGGCGGCACTGTGGCGCGCACTCCACGCCACCAGCAAACTGACACAAACCACCACCAGCGTGGTTCCCGCAGCCAGCGATAACGTGTTTTGTAAGGCCGATAGCAACGCAGGTGAGAGCGCATTTTCTTCACCCAAACGTTTTGCACTTTCCCATGCTAAAAATATCACCGGGGCCAAAAATCCCAGGATTACCGGCAGCGCGATAACGCCGCCAAGCAGCCAGCCACGCCAGCCGTGTACGCGTGTGGGCTGAATTTCACGCAGGCTGCGGCTGCTGAAACCTTGTTTTTTACGCCCATAAAATTCCAGCGTCAGGATGCAGAAGATAAACATCAGCATCATGCAGGCGATTTGGGCGGCAGAAGCGAGATCTGAGCGCGAAATCCAGGTGGTGTAGACCGTGACGGTGAGGGTTTGTACACCGAGAAACTCAGATGCGCCAATATCGTTAAGGGTTTCCAGAAGCGCAAGGCTAATGCCCACAGCCAGCGCCGGGCGGGCCATGGGAAGTGCCACGCGAAAGAACGTGCCCGCCGCGCTACAACCCAATGTTCGTGCGGCTTCCAGCAAATGCGCAGGCTGGCTGATGAACATGGCGCGGGTCGTGAGGTA
>Ga0160438_1000255_pt1 | contig 17068 bp, 8 predicted proteins | sample HID1975K_E0MG_FD_108203 | JGI IMG/M metagenome (GOLD analysis project Ga0160438, IMG submission 108203) | Enriched soil microbial communities from UW Madison campus, WI, USA - HID1975K_E0 MG | ecosystem: Environmental > Terrestrial > Soil > Unclassified | place: USA: Madison, Wisconsin...
CGCCACTTTCTGCCCGTCCACATACAGGGTCGGGGTGCCGGTCAGATTTTTGCCCACGTTAAAGCCCGGCGTCCTGTCGTCCGTCTCCGGTGCGGTGTTCTGCGGACTCTGGATGGTCCCTTCATTATCTGCATAGCCCGCCGGCGCCGCCGGGGTCGCCGGGACCTTCGTGTCCACGGTAATATCCAGCGGTGCACCCTGCGGGCTCTCGATACCCGACGGGCTGACCAGCGTGGTGGTCACCGTGTGCTTCCCGTCCGGCAGCGGTGCGTCCGGCGTCAGGGTTCCCTTCTCTTTGTCATACGTCGCCGCCACTTTCTGCCCGTCCACATACAGGGTCGGGGTGCCGGTCAGATTTTTGCCCACGTTAAAGCCCGGCGTCCTGTCGTCCGTCTCCGGTGCGGTGTTCTGCGGGCTCTGGATGGTCCCCTCATTATCCGCATAGCCTGCCGGGGCCGCCGGGGTCGCCGGGACTTTCGTGTCCACGATGATGTTCAGCGGTTTGCCCTGCGGGCTTTCGATACCTGACGGACCGGTGAGGGTGGTGGTGATGGTGTGATTCCCGTCCGGCAGCGGTGCGTCCGGCGTCAGGGTCCCGGTTTCCGGGTCGTAGGTTGCCGCCACTTTCTCCCCGCCCACATACAGGGTCGGGGTGCCGGCCAGGTTTTTGCCCACGTTAAAGCCCGGCGTCCTGTCATCTGACTGCGGTGCGGTGCTCTGCGGGCTCTGGATAGTCCCTTCATTATCTGCATAGCCCGCCGGTGTTTCCGGCGCAGCCGGACCCGTCGTGTCTACCGTCACGGCCATAATATTCGTATAGGCCGTGTTGCCCACGGCGTCCGTCACCACGCCCCGCAGCTGGTACGCACCGTCCGCCAGGCTGACCAGAGATGCCGTATTAAACCAGGTGTTCCCGCCGTCCGTCGAAGCCTCAAAGCGGATACCCGCTCCCGGCTCAGCGCCCGTCACCTTCAGGCCGAAGTCCCCGTCACGGGTGATAAAGTCGGTGTCGCTGACCCCGGTATCTTCAAAATCCGTCAGCGCCAGGATGCCCGCCGCCGGTGCCTCACTGTCCACGCTGATGATAAGTGGCTCACCCTGCGGACTCTCGTTCCCCGAGGCGTCAGACAGCGTGGTGGTGATGGTGTGTTTCCCGTCAGACAGCGGTTCAGCCGGCGTCAGGGTCCCGGTTTCCGGGTCGTACACCGCCGTCACTTTCTGCCCGTCCACATACAGGGCCGGGGTGTCGGTCAGGTTTTTGCCCACGTTAAAGCCCGGGCGCGTGTCGTCGGTCTGCGCGGCGGTGCTGTCCGGACTCCGGATAACCCCCGCATCATCCGCATAGCCGCTCATGCCGGCCGGCGCTGCCGGCGCCGTGGTGTCCACGGTCACTCTGAAGCCCGGACTCTGCGGGCTCTCGTTCCCCGAGGCACCCGCCAGGGTAAAGGTGATGACATGCGGACCGTCAGACAGTGGCTGCTCCGGCGTCAGGCTCCCGGTTTCCGGGTCGTACACCGCCGTCACTTTCTCCCCGTCCACATACAGGAACGGAATACCCGCCAGGTCTTTGCCCACGTTAAAGCCCGGAGTTTTGTCATCCGTCTGCGGCGCGGTACTGTCCGGACTCTGAATGCTCCCTTCATTATCCGCATAGCCCGTCGGCGCCACGGTCGGGGCCGCCGGCGCGGTGCTGTCAATGGTCACGGTCAGGACCGGGGTGATGGCTTCATTACCGGCCGCATCGGTCACCACGGCACGGAACCGCCAGGTCCCGTCCGCCAGGGAAGCCAGCGTCGGCGAGGTGACCCAGGTGGCGCCCCCGTCCATCGAGACTTCATAGCGGGCGCTCGCACCCGGCTCAAGGTCTTTCACCGTCAGGCCAAAATCATTATCCCGGGTGATATAGTCGGTCGCGCTGTATCCGGTGTCTTCAAAGTCCGTCAGCACCAGAGTGCCGGCCGCCGGTGGCGTGGTGTCCACGGTGACCGCCATCGGGGCGCCCTGTGGGCCCTCGTTGCCGGCCGCATCGGACAGCGTGGTGGTGATGGTGTGCGACCCTTCCGGCAGCGGATTACGTGGCGTCAGGGTCCCGGTCACCGGGTTATAGTCCGAGGCCACTTTCTGGCCGTCGACATACAGGGACGGGGTACCGGTCAGGTCTTTGCCCACGTTAAAGCCAGGACGCGTGTCGTCGGTCTGTTGCGCGCTGCTGTCCGGACTCTGGACAATGCCCGTATCATCTGCATAGCCCACCGGCGCTGCCGGCGCATCCGGGGCGGTGGTGTCCACGGTGATAACCATCGGGTTGCCCTGCGGGCTCTCGACCCCGGCCGGGCTGATAAGGGTGGTGGTGATGGTGTGCTGACCGTCAGGCAGCGGGTCAACCGGCGTCAGGGTCCCGGTGGTGGCGTCATAGTCAGCCGCCACTTTCTGGCCGTCGATATACAGGGCCGGGGTACCGACGAGGCCAGTGCCGACGTTAAAGCCCGGGCGGGTGTCGTCGGTCTGCGCCGCGGTGCTGTCCGGGCTCTGGAGACTGCCCACGTCATCCGCATAACCCGTCGGGGAAGCCGGGGCCGCCGGGGCGGTGGTGTCCACGGTGAGCACCAGCGGGCTGCCCTGCGGGGTCTCTTTACCGGTTTTGTCAATCAGGGTGAGGGTGATGGTGTGCGGCCCGTCCGGCAGCGGGTTGCGCGGGGTCAGGACCCCGGTGTGCGTGTTATAGTCGGAAATCACCTTCTGGCCGTCGATATACAGGGCCGGAGTACCGGCCAGGCCGGTGCCGACATTAAAGCCCGGGCGGGTGTCATCGCTCTGTGCGTCGGTGTTGTCAGGACGCTGCACCACCCCCACATCATCGACATAGCCTGTCGGTGATGGAGGGGCAAACTCAGGAATTTGAGTGGGATTAGGATTGATATTCTTCTCGTTATTATCGTTATTATCTTTATCACGATCACGGCCTAGGGCATATACCCCAACGCCAGCCAACGCGCCTACAGCCCATGCCCATGAAGCCCCCCAGAAATCACTCGTTTCCGGAACAACAGCGGCAGTATCCGTCAGAACAGTATCGCCCAGCATTACGTCTGTGAAACTGTATGAGCCCAGGCTGTCCGGCAGTTGCCAGGACGCCAGCTGGCCCTGAGCGTTGTAGCCCATCAGAGGGGGGGCCTCGGGATAATAGTCCTTCAGGACCAGCTCACCCTGCCCGCCCTGCTCGTCCGGGTAACGGACAATCAGGTCATTGCCGGATCTTTTCATCTGCAGTTCTGCAGCTGGAAGCCCACCTTTTCCGGCGGAAATAATAATGCCTGAAGCCCCAGCAGGCACCGTAACAGTATTCTGGCCGGTCAGACTGTAGGCCTGTTTCCCCCCCGGAACACCTTCAAGCGTCACGGTCATGGCGGGAACGGAGGACGGAGAGATGACGCTGCTTTTCATAATCTTTATTCCTGGTAATGTTTATTAATCCGTAAGTGGCTTTAAGAGCAGTACGGGTAATCAAAATTTAACAAAGCTTTATTGGTAACTGTTTTGCAGAAAGAAATAATGATGCTAACTGATTTTCAAAAATGCATCTGTTGGTGCTGAGTTGATGAATAACCTTATTCCCGGATATAACTAAGTCTGATATGCTTTAAAAAGTAAGTGCAAGCGAGGCCAATTATATTTTTGGCCAAACAAAACCGTATGAAAGACGGAACCAAATAAAATAACAATGGTAGCGATTTTCTATTCACTTTTTCAGTGCTCCAGTGGCGAAACAGACACCATCAATGCATGGAGTATAAACCAGCAAAAAATTGAGAGAACTGATAAGAAAAAATAAAAAATAACTCCGAATAAAAAATAATATTAATTACTTTTATTATCTTTTATTTTTTCTTATTTGCGGCCTACCAGCAAGATTCTGATTATTATGGTTCTATCTTCAGACGCCCTTAAGTGATGTCATTGTGACCGCACGGTGTTCTGATGTGCCAGGTGAACCATGAACAGGTTGCATGTAAAATACAGCATAAGAATATTAGTGCTAATGTGCGGACTGTGCGGATCTGTTTATACTGCGTCTGCCAGTCCGTTAACCATTACCGATTATATGCTGATTGCGGATAAAAATAATCCCGATATAGCCTATCTCCGAGGGGGGGTTGCGGTTGCCGGAGAAGAGGTCAGTTACGCAGAGCAGCAATATCTTCCCACTCCGTCCATTTCCGCATCAGAAGATAATCGGAGTCGGCGAATTATAACAGCAAGCCTGAAACAACCACTGTGGACAGGAGGAAGGCTAACTGCAGCAACTGAATATGCAGAGAATAAGCAGTCTGCTACGGCACATCAGTTAAATGAAACCCGACTCAATACGTTTATTTCAGTCACTCAACAATGGCAGAGATGGTTAGCTGCCAGTGAAAAATCTTCCATTTCTGCCCGGACTTTAACTCGTTATCATGAATACAGAGAGCTCATCTCCCGCCGTATAGAGGGAGGACGTTCAAGTCAGTCCGATTTGACGCTCATTGATTCCCGCATAGCACAGGCTCAGGAGGATTATGAACGGGCAGAAATGGAGCAGGCCTCTTCACTATCTCAGCTATCGCAACTGACGGGGACAGCCGTTACGTCAGATAATCTTTCGCATAGCGCGCTTTACTCACCTGTCAGCCGCGAGCTGAGTCAAACTGTGGTTGATGCAGTGATGCATGCACCTACGGTACTGCGTTATGAAAAGGAAGCCGACGCTGCAAAAAGTGAATCTCTGCGTGATAAATCAACTATGTATCCGGAAGTCTCAGTGATTGTCTCATCAGATAAGGCCGGTAACTATTCCCCTGACGGTGAAAGGATAATGTTGAACGTATCCTTGACCCCTGGAGCCGGTTTGTCAGCGCTATCACGGTATCAGTCATCCCAGCTCAAGGTTCTACAGGCGGCCGATCAGACACGACAGGCGAAGCTTCGGCTCACCAACATCATCAGCGATCTGATTATTCGACAGAATAACGCTATCACTCGTCTGCCCGTTTCCCAACAGCGGATAACTAGTAGCGATGAGGTGATGAAGTCATATACCCGGCAGTTCGAATATGGGCAGAAAACATGGAACGACCTTGTCAATGCCCTGCGAGAATTATCCGCTTCTGAACTTGATTATGCTGAGCTGGATGCCCAGATGAAGGCTGACGAAATTCAACTACAGCTTTATACACTTGGCCCTGATTTTATCTTCGGACATAATAATGGAAAATAAACGAAATATTCCCACGTTTGATGGCATTTTTAAGGATTTGATTGTTAAAAATAAATCTACCTGGGTAATGGTTTTTTTATCGGGTGCCGTCATAAATATAATCACTTTATTCACTGCTCTGTACAGTATGCAGGTTTACGATCGTGTTTTGCCACGCCAGGGTCTTGCGACATTGGTTGTGCTGACCACTGGCGTGACAATTTGTTATCTACTGCAATGGATCATGCTTAAACTTAGGCATATGTTGACGCAGAACCTGATAAGAAAGTCGGATGACCAGATATCAGATATTCTGTATAAGCAGGTTACCGCAATTCGCTGTGACCAATTTCCGCCAGGCAAAGGCACATTATCATCACAGCTACAAGGTTATGATCATATTCGCCAGTTTCTGATGACAGCACTGTCTTTCAGCTTGGTAGATGCACCGTTCGCTCTGATGTTTCTTTTTTTCTTGTGGGCAACAGGTGGTTTAATTGTTGCCTCCATACCGCTTGTGATCCTTTTAATTTTGTTACCTTACGGTATTTTTCAACATTACCGTTTGCGAGCAATATTGCAGGAGAAATTTGCTTCCACGCACCGCAAGCAAGGTTTTTTACTGGAAACCCTACGCAATATTAACAGTATTAAAGCCATTAACCTCAGAGCTTCGATGACCGAAAAATGGACACAACTGGCACAGAGTACTCAGGACGGAGAATTAAAGGCCCGCAGTATATCAGAGGCTACATCAGCGACAGTCCAGTTGTACCAGCAACTGGGTTATGTGGGCATTGTGGCTGCAGGTGCAGCACTGTCCGCCACGTCCGGGCAACTGAGTTCTGGGGTTATTTTAGCCTGCGCCATCCTCTCAGGAAGAATACTTGCGCCCATTTCGAGCATTCCCATGCTTCTGGTACAGGCTGCACAGTCAAAAACCACTCGTCGATTTTTCACAAATTTTTTCTCACTGGTGAAAGATAACGATGTGATACAGCAGCAAATATCACCGGCAAATATCACATGGACTTGGCGCTTTGACCATGTTGAACATCAATTCTCCGGGCGGCCGGCAAAAATATCAGCAGAAGGAGTGGTAGTTAATGAAGGTGCCCGAATTGGAGTCATCGGAGAAACCGGCTGCGGAAAATCAACTTTGCTACAAATGATGGCCGGATTGTTTCCCGCGTCTCGGGGACAAATATTTCTGGATGATATTGATATTCAGCAACTGGATCGTACTTGTCTTGCACGTGACATGGTCTGGCTACCTCAAGAACCAGCTCTTTTTGCCGGAACATTAAGGGAAAATCTCTCCATACATAATCCTGAGATCACTGACCAGGACATCATCGCTGTAAGCAAACATACGGGTCTGATACGACTTATTCAGAATAACTCCGCTGGGCTTGATTTGATGATTGGTGAAGACGGGACGGGATTATCCGGAGGACAAAAGCAACTTGTTTCGCTGACAGCCTGCCTTATATCAGCAAAACCTGTACTGCTGCTAGACGAACCATTTTCTGCCCTGGATCCTAATACCGAAAATAGAGTGATGCAGTATCTTGAACAGCTATTGCAGGAAAAGAAAATCACCACACTGATTATGATTACTCACAAAATGAGCACGCTGAAACTAATAAACGATCTGATTGTTATCCAGCCTGACGGTCAGATTGTTATGGGTGAAAAAAAGGCTATTCTCAGCCGCCTGCAGGGGAAATCCGCATGAAATTCCGTATACCACAATCCGTGAAGCCCCACCACATCATGCTAATCGGTATCACGATATTGTTCTTTCTTCTGATAGTGTGGGCTTGCATTGCTAAAATTGAATCGGTATCACGCTCCGTAGGCCGAGTGAATACCGTACAACGCCCCCAGGTTATACAATCGGCGCAAGATGGGGTCATTGAGGCCATCAAGGTATCCGAAGGGCAGTTTGTGAAGAAAAATGATCGGCTAGTCAATCTGGAACAAGAACAGGCCACCGCAGCGCTGTCGGACAGCCAGGGTAAAGTGGCCGCTCTTCAGGCCACACTTGTAAGACTGGGGGCGGAAGTTTTTGGACGCCCCCTCACCTTCCCCCGTACGCTCGATGGTTATCAGACTTTTGTTTCCGATCAGGAGCAGCTTTACATAAGAAGAAAGCGCGCTCTGAATAACGAAGTGAATACACTGGCTGAAAACCGGCGTCTTATTGCTGCCGAATTGTCACTAGCACTGACGTTACGTCGCCAGGGTGACATCAGTGAAGTAGAAGTACTAAGACTTCAGAGACAAGTGGTGGAGCTGGACGGAAAAATTGCTGAGAGGAAGAATCGATACTTCCAGGAAGCGCAAACGGAAATGACTAAAGTAAACGAACAGCTTTCGACCGAAGCGCAAATCCTTGCAGACAGGGCTGTGAGTTATCAGCGCACCCACATCGACTCGCCGGTCGACGGGGTCGTATCCAGAATTGATATCAATACCACCGGAGCACGTGTTCGTCCAGGTGAAGTCATTATGGAGATCCTGCCTACAGGCATGGAACTGATAGTACAGGCCAAAGTCAGCCCGTCCGATATTGGCATGCTGCATACAGGCTTGCCTGCTTCAGTAAAGCTCGATGCATTCGATTATACTATCTACGGCACACTGAATGGTACCGTGACATACCTTAGTCCGGATGCTATGACAGAGAAAACTCCTCAGGGTGAAACGAGTTTTTATACTGCCCATATCACTATTAACCAGAATGAGATGCAACTTAAGCGCAGACATAAAATTGAAATGCAGGCGGGCCTTACTGGCACAGTAGAAATCTACACCGGAGAAAAAACTGTACTTCAGTACATTCTGAAGCCCGTAGTGAAAACACTCTCAGAGTCCCTTTCAGAACCCTGAGCTTTAGATGATGAAATGCTAAATGTCTTACACCAAACTGTTAGGGATATTTCGTTATGATTCCGCCAAAGCGAATATCCTTACATTGACAGGAAGAGGTGGCTGTCATGTGCGACAGCCAATGATCGTCCTCTTTTTGGCTGCAGAGCTTCACTTCATGAAACAATTGCTACTTGGCGGTGACGCGATCAAACTGCAGTATTTTGTGTAGGACTTTTCATTCAAGAAAGTACTGCTTAACTTTCAATGCTGAAATTATTATCAGTCTGGTTATTTTTCCGTTGGGCTATATATACAACATAATACTTAGACACTTGATCAAAACTCAGAAAACTACACGTTTAGAAATAAAATGCAGCGAAAATAATATTGAAATTTGTTTACTCGCAAGTTGATTTTATGGATATTTATATAACAGGAACTCTGATTAATAATTCATTTGAGGCCAGATATGCTCAGATATCTGAAAAAAATATATTTGGAAGCCGGAGACACCGTTGTCGTCACAGCCTCCTACCCCTGTGAAGCACGGTTAGTCTCAGACTATATACTAGAAAACACAAGATGGAATGATGAGGTCGTTTATCCCCACCCATGGCTGCCAGTGCACCTTCATGTCAGATACAGTGGCAAATGGAATATTATATTATTAACTGACGTAGCAGAATATAAGCAAATGCAACTAATGCACTCAGTGAGTGTAATTAAAAACAACGATTAGAGAAACCTCTACAACTCACATATATTGCTGATTGTTTAGTGTCATCTATAAATAGTCGCTCCTTTTTATATAACTACGATAACTATCGATTTTAAATTGACTTGATTGAGTAAAAATCATTCATGACTCAATAAACCGCCGTAAAACAACTGAATAATACCACCATAAATTGATGCAGGCATTAAGTCACCTTCAAAAATATTATAATTAGTAGGCAGTGATATAACTGGAGAGTGTTTTTTATTTGTAAGTATGATAATTATGGCATTATGATTGAAGTCTACTAAGAAACAGTTTCCTGTCCACCCGGTGTGGCCCACAGCATGCCCACCATCAGGCAAAAGAGCACCATATATTAACCGGGTGTTTTCTGTTGGATTCTGAAAGCCAAACATATAGGAACCATCGATATTTTTACTTTGCGTAAATGTATTCATTGTTTCTTGTGAGCATAATTTAAATGTTCCATATTGACCACCGTTTAATATCAACTGGGACAGAACAGTAAGATCGTCGACGTTTGAAAACAGCCCTGAATTACCTGATACCTGCTCCATAGAATAAAATGCCAGTTCATCCTGAACCTGCCCCTGAAGAGTTTCTGTTCTAATGTTTGGAAACGACACATTGCCATCTCTTGTATTGCCACAACGTTCAGTTGCGGCAAAGTTTTGCAATGGGATCCCATTATCTGCAAGCATATACCCCGTGTTATTTAAACCAAGTGGAGCATAGATATTATGACTTACAAACATGTCTTGCTTACAGCCAGTTATCTTTTCAAGAATTATGCCGAGCAACAGGAAATTTAAATCACTGTAAATTGTTTTCGTCCCAGGCGGACACGTCAGGAGAAGTTTTGGTGCCAATTCAATGGTACGGTTTCTTGACTGGGAGTAAAACTCTGCCGACACACTTGAAGGATTATAAAAGTGCATTGAAGAAGGTAAGCCGGAGTTATGATGCAGGAGCTGCTTAACTGTCACATCACTTTTTTGACCACCTGAAAACTCTGGCAAAAACGTGCAAACCTTATCATCAAGAGAAACGGTTTTATCATCGACCAGTTTCATGTATGAAAAAGTCGTTGAAAATATTTTGGTAAGAGAAGCCAAATCAAATAATGTAGATGTTTGCATAATTTCTGGTACTGGCATCACTTCCCTTTCATTATATAGCTTTTGATGGCCATATGCTTTATGGAATATATTCTTACCCTTAACCGAAATGGAAACAACAGCCCCTGGAAGCCCGTTATTGACGGAGAATAAAATTTCTCTGTCAATTTTTTCAATCCAGTTGGGTGGATAATTCGAGTAATTTACCATATATGCACCTCTACTATTTGTTGTAAAACCAGTCTGGTCGATGAAGATCATCTGGCCAGAACAATGCTGCCTGTCCTGCAAGCTCTTCATTTTGATTATAGAATTGCCAGACAGTACCATCATGAATAATAAATGGTTCGTTATATTTATCAATTCTAGGGCCTGAATAGTTTTTTGAAAATCCAGTTTGTTTTACCGTTAGTAATAATTTTTGTCTGATCTGTTGTTCTTGGTTTGCGGCACTTAAACGGGAAGGTAACCCTATAATTTCTTCCTCGTTATATTTGAAACAGTAACGTGCTTGATAGTTGGCATAAATAAATTTCGGGTCATCACTGACATCATGAGCCAGCAAACTGTAAGGGGAATACAGATGCAACCATTGATAACGATTTTTAATATTGGCAGGTGTGGGTAATTGATATCCGAGATGATGCATAAATCCACGATCAATAAGCTTTAATAATTCAAATAGTGCATTTGTCATGGGTTAAACTCCACTGAGTGAGTTTGCGATAATAATTATTAATTAATAAATTTCACAGATTTTGTTTATGAATATGTGAGTAATATCTCATAAATGCAGACAATACCATAATTGATTATTCTTTATTATTGATAATATCTCGTCGCTTCTTGATTAAGATATGTTTATTAAAAACCTTACATTTTCGAGTTAAGACCTTAATGGGTTTTATAGTGGGAGAAACTGGTTGTTACTGGTGTTGTTATTGGAATTTCCCCAGTGGGGTCCTGAACAATATCATAATGCTTAACAAGGGGATTTTATTATCAGTGGTTTTTATACCTCAAAAAAATCAACTACTCCTCCAGCAAGATTATACATGCCACCAATGATTTTAATTTTCTTCTGATCTTCCATGGTTTTCAGGATAAGACTGGCTTTGCGAATGTTATCAATGGTCAATTCGACATTTTTCCTGGTTACGGCATCAACAAAATCGTAGTTGCTACCTTTACGCTCCCCGCTGTATTCGGTTTGTTCGATCGCCGGCTTTATCTTACCTAACAGTCCCGTCAAGTTACCCAGTTGAGCGTTTTCGATAGCTCCTCGCACTGCTCCACAACGGGTATGTCCCATAACAAGTATCAGTTTTGCACCCGCAAGGGCACAAGCGAACTCCATGCTACCAAGTACATCCCTGTTGCATACACCGCCAGCTATACGGGTGTGAAAGGTTTCGCCAATCCCGGCATCCAGCACAATTTCTGCCGGTATTCGCGAATCGATGCAACTCAGTATCACTGCTAAAGGGTATTGACCAGAGATGCTTTGGCGCTTCTGTGCCAGATAATCATGTTTTGCCATGCTGTCAGTTCGGAAGCGAAGGTTCCCCTGCTTAAAATGCTCAATGACTGCATCTGGAGTCATTGCATCACGTTCTTCTTTGCTCCATGAAGCAGCAAAAGAAGTAGAGGGTATCATCGATAAAGCCATTAGGCCTGTAACTGATAATGTGGAAACAGCAAATGTTTTTTTCAGTATTGTTCGACGTGACAATTGAGCCAGTTGGTTATTTTTCATATTGGCCTCCCGGCTCAGTTTATTTATTGAGTTGCTTCACTGAAGTATTCTTCAATTTGAAACTTGATCCATAAAAATTAAGCGTATTGGATCCTCCAGTAATTCATCGACCTGTGATGCAAAATGCTTAAAATAAGAAGTTTCTAAATGTATATCCAATGATTTTTGATTGACAAAGGCTTCACGCATATGAAAAGTACCCGGTTCCTCGCGTAACTCAAACAGTACGTAGTCAAGATTACCGGACTCTTTTCGGGTAGGTTCTATGAGTTTAAGAAGTTCGGAACGTAACTTTTCACGTTTACCTGATTTCGCCTTGAGCACAGCGATGAATATAACTTTATCTGGAGTCATGGGTTTAGCCTTATCGTTGTGATGTATAAATGGTTTTTTTATTGATGACGCAGGGTTTTGTGAATCGGTGAACGCGTAGCTTTGCCCTGAAACAATCATAGTGAAACACAGACATAACAGAGATGATTTTATGGTCATGGAATGCTCCTTTTGTATAGAAATTAATATGCAATTTCCCGAAAATAATCTTTAGCACTGTTAACGTCTTAATCACTTATTTTTCCGAATAGTTTGGATAATTACCCCGAAAAGCAAAGGATATAGTAACAATTGCTAAAAATAATGTGTCGATATAGAAGTCACTAAAGACAAGTGTTATACACTTAGAGTGAAAATGGTGAAACCAGTCGGTCTGTTTGTAGTTGAAGACTCCTGTATATTTCCACTGGTAATCGAAAAACCAGATATCAGAGCTTTAATCTCCGATATCTGGTTACCACTCCATCTGCATACAACGTAAGCTGTGTATCTGAATGGGCACTAAAAAAGTGCCCATATTTAAGCTACATTAACGCTTACTAATGCATGCTGATAGTCTGATTATCAGATGCACTATTTTTTAAACGACCGATGTCTGTATATTAGTATCAACAAACACTTGGTGAAAACCGGAACTATCTGCGTATACATTGTAATCAATACCGTTAATGTTAACATTAGCGAATTGATCTTCTATTCCGCTAAGTTCAACTTTATTAGTTGTACCACCGTGGATGTACAACCAATTATATCCACCATTCGCTTCAAGGACATCTTCGCTCTGCATATTGATTAGACTTGCGGCATCCAATTTTACAGTATTGTTACCGCCACCAACAAAACCTATATCCTCAATTGCAGTGATTGTCCCTTTTTTCAATGCACTGAAATCCAGCGTCAGATCTTCACCGACTAGATTAAGAGTGTCTCTATCCCCTGCTCCCCCGTCTATGCGTTTGAATGTGGTACTGCTGACGTCAATGGTGTCATTTCCACCGTTTGCCAGAATAACATCCTGCCCTGCACCGGCCGCAATTTGCTCGCCAGCATCAGTACCCGTCAACCAATCGGCGTCCAAAGTACCGAAGATAGGGTGGGACATGACACCAGTTCCGTAAAGTGCATTGCCATAAATCACGTAAGCTTGTCCGGCATTAACACCGTCGTAACTGGATAAAGGCGCGCCAATGATAAGATCAGCAAGACCATCTCCGTTAATATCACCGGCCGCGCTGGCAGCATTACCGAAGTAACTCCCTCCCGCAGAATTACCCTGGAGAGAAAAACCATCTTTGGACGACAATGTTTGCATATCGAGGACTCGGGTATTACTTGCCGTATCCAGTGTACCAAATACCCCATCCTGTCGGCCGAATAAAACATATGCTTGCTGCTGGTTGGTTCCAGTTGTACTGAATAGCATGTCATTCATACCGTCCCCATTTATATCGCCAGCACTAGATATAGTATAGGTAGTAGCGCCCGCAGGTGTCCGGATTGTAAAGCCATCCTCCTGGGTCATCGTTGTTGGATCGAAGATCCTCTCTGTACCAGATAACGTGCCTGTTATACCCTGCGCCGTTCCATATATTACATAATTGTTCCCACCAGCATTACTTATCAGATAGTCGTCTATCTGATCTCCGTTTATATCACCAACCAATCCTGCTGTAACAGTTTGGAAACCTTCTATTGTCGAGGGTGTGAGAGTACCAGCCACTGGGATAAAGAAACCCATATCTGACGTCCAGTTAGCTAAATCAAGCATTCTGGCGTTATTGGTCCCATGTACCGCACCAAAGGAATTATCGAGCCGTCCATACAATACATATATACCATTATATGTGATGATGAATAAATCATTGCTACCGTCACTATTTATATCACCGGCATCTTCAATTCCCATAATACCTGCCAAACCTACAGCGCCGTTAGAGGTTTGGCTATTTTGCGGCAGAGGATTGTCATATACACCTTCGATTATAAACCCTTTTGAACTATCGATCCCATTCTTGTTCAAGACCATACGACCTGCTGAGTCCACAGTTCCATATACACCGTCCGCTCTGCCGTAAACAACAACAATCTGTGAGTCCCATCCCCAATAGTCTTCAACATTTGTATTATTCCAATAACGTTCTTTATGATCACCGCTGTAAATTGCTAATAAAGCTAAATCATCTATGCCATCCGTGTTTATATCCCCAATGTTTTGGGAAAGAAGCCCCAAATTGTTAGCCCCCTCTCCACGAATAACATATCCCTGCTCAGCTGTAAGTGTCGAAACAGTTATCTCCCGCTTCGTTCCATTAAGCTGTCCAAAATTGTTGTCACTCCGCCCGTAGATGACATAGGACTCGCCAGGGTCTAACAAATAAGTGCCCAAATGATTTATTGCCTGTTTACCCGTTCCTGCGCTGCTACCCCCCTGAGCTCCGATAAGCAGATCGTTTATGCCGTCACCATTAACATCTCTGAGAGAATCAACGGATATCCCAAAAGAATCTCCTATATCATATCCATTAATAATGAACCCTTCTGAGCTGGACAGACTGGAGACATCCAGAACCTGGCGACCATTCACCAGCGTACCCAGTGTGCCATCCTTTTTCCCGAACACCACGAAAGCACTACCGGAATTCTCCGCGGTTGCATCATGAAAAGGTGAACCAATAATAAGATCGTTAATCCCATCACCATTGATATCTCCAATTGATGAGATTTTACCGCCGAAGAAATCACCAGCGGCATCCCCCACAATAAGCAGCCCCTGCTCAGGCGCCAATTTAGTGGTATCCATCTCCTGGCGTTCGCTGTATATAGTTTTGCCGATAGCTGTATTACCTGTTATCCCGAGAGCCTCCACTAACACTGACTCTGACTCTCCGACGGACAGAGCACTCAAATCCACATTTTTTGTCTGCCAGACACCGGTACTGTCTACGGTAATCCTTTCTACCACGACGCCATTAATCCATATCAAGACCTGGCTCCCAGCATCAGCCGTGCCGCTCAGATTTGTGTACTGTGCAGTAGTCCGGTAATCCCCCGCAGTACCGCTATCATTTGACATCCCGTCAACCGTCAGGGGGGTAGGACGAGTATTGATCGTTACAGCCTGTTCGTTTGTATTGGCCGTGTTCCCTGCGGTGTCGGTGACTACCGCGCGGAACTTATAGCTGCCGTCCGCCAGGGCTGACTGGGCCGCTGTCGTGGCCGACCAGGCAGTCCAGGTCCCCCCGTTATCGGTGGAGATCTGGTAGCTGACTGTACTCCCCTGTTCATTGTCTCGAACAGTCAGACTAAAGTCAGTGTCAGAAGTGATAAAGTCAGTCCCGCTGGAACCGGAGTCAATGAAGTCATCTGACAGTGACAGCGTGCCAGCGGCCGGTGCTGTGGTATCGACTGTGACCACCCGTTCCTCTGTGAAGGCGGTGTTGCCCGCCGTATCGGTGACTACCCCGCGGAACCGTAAGGTGGCGTCAGTGATACCCGGTAAAATGCCACGAAAATCTGTCCAGCTTCCAGTGAAGTCGTTATAAAACTGATAGCTGATTAGGCTCCCTGTCTCCGGGCCGTTGACCGCCACGCCAAAGGTGTTGTCATTCGTGATTAAATCCCCCGTGTTGCTTCCGCTGTCAGTAAAGTCCGTAAATGTCAACTCCCCGGCATCTGGCACCGTGGTGTCCACGATAACTCTCTGCCCCTGCCCGTTGGTGACGTTGCCTGCCAGATCGGTGAACACCGCACGGAAAAAGTAAGTATCTTCGGCCAGATTCGTCTGGGTGGCTTCGGTGTTCGTCCAGTCCATCCCGCCATTGTGCGATACCTGATAGCTGACGATGCTCCCCGCCTGATTGTCTTCCACCGCCAGACCAAAGTCCCTGTCATTCGTGATAAAATCACTGGCGCTTCTGCCACTGTCAGTAAAGTCCTTCAGGGTAAACGTGCCCGCGGTCGGCGCAGTGGTATCGACTGTGACCGTCCGCGCTTCGGTATTAACCACGGTCCCCGCTGCATTCGTGACCACCGCGCGGAACTGGTAACTGCCGTCCGCCAGGTCTGACTGGGCCGCCATGGTGTCCACCCAGCTCGTCCCGTTATAGATCTGATAGGTGACGGTGCTCCCCGGCGCGTTGTCACTCACCGCCAGGCCAAAGGTCCGGTCAGTGGTGATCAAATCACTGGTGCTGCTCCCGCTGTCAGTAAAGTCCGTAAATGACAGAGTCCCGGCGGCCGGTGCCGTGGTGTCAATGGCGACCACCCGCTCATGGGTGTAGCTGCGGTTACCCGCCGCGTCCGTGACCACTGCGCGGAACTGGTAAATACCGTCTGCAAGGGCGGACTGGCTGGCTGTAGTTGCTGTCCAGCCCGCCTCATCATCGGCGGCCCGGAAGATCTCATAGCTGACGAGACTCCCCGCTTCCTGGTCAGTCACTTCCAGGCCAAAGGTGTTGTCATTCGTGATTAAAGTACTCGCAGTGGAGGCTGTGTCATTAATGTCGGTCAGTCTCAGCGTCCCGGCCGCCGGGGCTGTAGTGTCTACAATGACCGTCTCCCAGGCGGTGTAGGAGCGGTTGCCCGCCGCGTCGGTGACCATCGCACGGAACTGGTATACACCGTCCGCCAGATCAGACTGGCTGGCCTCGGTCGCCGTCCAGTTCGACCCGTTCTGGGTAAAGACCTCATAGGTGACGATGCTCCCCGCCTCATGGTTTTCCACCGCAAGACCAAAAGAGTTGTCACTGGTGATGAAATCACCCGTGCTGCTGCCGCTGTCAGTAAAGTCCGTAAATGACAGCTCTCCGGCCGCCGGCAGCGTGGTATCCACGGTGACCGTCCGCCCCTCGGTGTTGCTGCGGTTACCCGCCGTGTCGGTGACCACCGCACGGAACTGGTAAACACCGTCCGCCAGGGTGGACTGGGCCGCGTCCGTCGCCGCCCAGGTTGTCCCGTTATCGGTGGAGATCTCATAGCTCACGAGACTCCCCGCCTCATGCTCTTTCACCTCC
>Ga0160438_1000261_pt1 | contig 16942 bp, 21 predicted proteins | sample HID1975K_E0MG_FD_108203 | JGI IMG/M metagenome (GOLD analysis project Ga0160438, IMG submission 108203) | Enriched soil microbial communities from UW Madison campus, WI, USA - HID1975K_E0 MG | ecosystem: Environmental > Terrestrial > Soil > Unclassified | place: USA: Madison, Wisconsin...
AGAAAATTTGCTTGATCCGATAAAAGCTTTCAGAAGTCAGTTTAGAGGAGTAGCAGACATCAATTTCTTTCTGTTCAGATTGACTAAATTATTTGCCTAGTCCACAGGTTTTGAAACTGATCCTATATAGTGGATCATTTATCAGATCCATTCAAAAAATTACGAGCACAAAAAAAGGCTACCAAGAACAGGTAGCCTTCCGTCAGATACTAAAACAAACAGTACATACTTCTAAAGTACTTTACCGTTACCTTTAAACTTTGCTATTTTGGCATCATTCTCCTTGAGCAAAGCTATTTCGTAATATGATTTACCTTTGGTGGTTTTTACAAAACTAACACTGGTAGTTTTCCAGTCTTTAAATTGATCGCCACTTAAGGTTTCTTTTATCGCATTTGGCAAATCCCGCGGATGCACCGGAGTCTTTTCATCATCCCAAGCCGTTTCCATTCTTTTAAAAGAATTGGATTTTGCTTTCATTTTCAGTGCTCCAGCTTCTATTAACTCGGCCTTTAACGAATCGTTCTCTGCTTGATAAACAATTAATGAATCATTCGATGTATTGTTTGCCTGGTTTTCTTTGTTACTTACTGCTCTTACCTCTAATCCCGTTATTAATGATGACACAAACACTGCAATCCAAACAAATTTCCTCATTATTCTACTCCTCATTGATCCGTCTACCTTATACTAAAATAGCGTGCCAAAAGAAAAAAGCACGCTAATTATCATTCAAAGCGCCATACACCTGCCGCATCACCGCTTTTTGAGGCCACAGGTTGTAGAGAATGTTCCACAACACAACCTTCAAAATGACACAATTCTTCCATATGAGAATCTTATCTTTGTAATCTATGAATGCTTCAGAAATAAACAATAAGTGGCGCGCTTTACAACAAAAAGCGGCTTCTCACTTTGATACCGACACCCCTGATATAAAAGTCCTGCTATTCCTGATCGGTGTGCAAGAACTGGGAAAAGGCCCCATGAAGTTTAGCAAGAGGGAAAAAGAAGAACTCATGCATATTGCCACCTGCCGTTTATTCAGTGGGATGGGCTTTTATGAACTAGAAGGAGTAGATCAGGACGGATGGCCACATTGGCGTTTGGTAAAAGCTATTCCGAACTATACGTTATTAGAACAGGAATTGATTATGAAATCTCTAATTATCGACTATTTTGAGGAACATCTCTCAAATTAAAAAATAAACAACCCGTATTAATAGAATTCCCCACAATGAAAAAAGCACTTTTCTACTTACTATTCTTTTTCTTTTATATAACAAGCTTCGCGGCGAAACCGGCTTCCTTTTACGTGCGCTTATCCGTAGACGACAGAGAATGTATTATCCGCCTTTATAACGAAACACCGCAACATCGCGACAATTTTCTAAAGCTTGCGAAGGAAGGATTCTACGACGAGACGCTTTTTCATCGCGTGATAAAAGACTTCATGATCCAGGGTGGTGATCCTGATTCAAAAAATGCAGCACCCGGCATTTTGCTTGGGGAGGGAGATCTAAACTATACCATCCCCGCGGAATTTAACGATAGCCTATTTCATAAGAAAGGGGTGCTCGCAGCCGCTCGAGACAATAATCCCGAAAAGGCCTCTAGTGCAGCACAGTTTTATTTGGTACAGGGCAAAACATATACAGCAAAAGAATTAGATCGCTTGGAGGAACTCAAGCTGAAAGGAAGAAAGATCCCTGCATACCAACGTCATATTTACGAGACCGTGGGAGGAGCTCCTTTTCTGGATCAGAACTATACCGTTTTTGGAGAAGTAGTCAAAGGGATCGACTTTATTGATGATATTGCGGCGCTTCCAACAGATAGTAATGACCGCCCCATTCGGGATCAAGCCATGAGTATCAGTGTTCTCACCCCACTTGCCACCCGGCAGCTGGAAGCTGAGTTAAAAGGCGAGCCCTATAAGCCCAATATATTCAGACGTTTCTTAGATCTATTCGCCAAGTAAGGTTTAGAGCAAAATGAAAATCATCACTTATAACGTAAATGGCATCCGCGCCGCGATGCGTAAAGACTGGATAACTTGGCTTAAAAGCACGGATGCTGACGTTGTTTGTTTACAGGAAATAAAAGCCTCACCCGATCAACTCATGGACCTCTTGTTGATTGAGGCCCTGGGATACGAACACTACTGGTTTCCTGCAGAAAAAAAAGGCTATAGCGGAACGGCCATTTTAACCAAACAAACACCGAATCATATTGAATATGGATGTGGCATGGACGTATACGATCGTGAGGGTAGAGTTATTCGGGCAGATTTCGATGAGCTATCGGTGATGAGCGCTTATTTCCCCTCTGGTTCCAGTGGAGATGCCCGACAGGATTTTAAATACCAGTTCCTGGATGATTTTCGGCAATATAGCGATCAGCTTTTAACCGCATTTCCACGGCTGGTAATATCGGGCGACTATAATATTTGCCACCGAGCGATCGATATCCATAACCCAAAATCCAACGCCAACTCTTCTGGGTTCCTCCCGGCCGAAAGGGCCTGGATGGAGGATTTTATCAATAGCGGCTATATTGATACGTTTAGGTACCTGCACCCCGAACCACATCAGTATACCTGGTGGAGTTATCGTGCAAATGCACGGGCTAAGAACCTAGGCTGGCGGATTGATTATAACCTAGCCAGCAAACCTTTGGAAAACAGCATTAAACAGGCAGTCATTTTACCTGATGCGGTCCATTCTGATCATTGCCCGGTACTATTGGATCTCGATATCTAATACTCCTTGCTTGCCTTTGGGTTTTAGCGGCAGTACATCACGCCACTAGCTGGTATGATCAGCAACAATAAGCCATTTATTCGCAATTTTCTTAAATAGTAGGGTAAAGGTTCCGCCTATATTACCTTTTTCACGGGTTAAATTCCACTTTCCTAACACGAAATAACAATCGCTGGCTAAAGCGTCAAATTTCAATAGATCAAAATGTAATGTCCCCATACTGGCTTTGTCGGGATAGCTTTTGAGGTATCGATCCAAGGCTCCTTGCCAACCATAGATGGGACCCTGGCTACCCACAAACAATAAGCTATCGCTTTTCCAGTAACTTTGCATAAACGTATGAATATCTCCTTTATTCCACGCTTTTTCCTGTTTGTCCATTACTGTTTTAATTTCTTCTACGTCATGATACTGGGCCTTCAGGCTGGTAGATACAATAAGACAGAAAAATAAGCAAAACCAGATTTTGTGCATAGTTGATCTCTTTAAGTTCTTAGAGCCTGTTTAAAATTCAGCTAATAATATTTTTATGACTCTTTTTGGCTGCATCTTCGTTAAATTTTTCGAGATAGGCTTCCTGCTATCTCTGCAAAATTTGCCTCGGTTCGCTCAAAAACAACCTATAAAAATTTTTACAATATAAATTTAAACAGGCTCTCAAGATAAAAATAATTTCTTGTTCTTCCTTAATTACGACATTGCTTTGTGCTCTTTCTCCGGCATAAATCATATCCAAAAAGACAAGAGCTTGTTTATAAAAAAGAGAATAGTTAAGTTTAAGATAAATAAAACGATGCTTTACTATGGAAAAAAACCTCTATATGATCTTGTTGGGATGCAAGCCACCTCAGCGATTTACAGAACAGCATGATATTTTCTTCGGCATTGGCGAATCGTTGAACGCACTTGTTCCAGCCATTATTGACTGCTGGCCTGAGGCAGAGGGAAAAATTCACCTCGATGCCTGGCGCAAAGTTTCGGTTGTCGATGGCTACGATATCCGTGTTATTCCAAAGAATCAACCACTCCTCAGCCCGCCCCAGGAAAATCGATTGTTTTTTCTGAATCTTGGTGGCTACAAAGAAAATGATTTTGAAGAATACCACTATAAATTATTGGTTGTGGCTCCCAATAAGGCTACGGCAATCCATCAGGCCAAAGAAACAGCCTTTTTCAAACATAATACTTCCTCCCATATTGATGACAAATATGGTGTAGATGTAGACGACATCTACGAAATTGAAGAAATTCTATCCCCACCATTTAAGGAAAGTTATAAAATTGTCATTAATCGGTCGTCCTCTTCGAAAATGGATGATGAAATACATCCGGAATATATAAAATTAAGCAAGTTGATATAAAAATGTAGATTTAACTAGTCTCCATCTTTCTTTTTCTAAAAAAGAATCTATACCTTTGGAATATAGCTTTAGGGGTGTCCCATTTTTGGGGCTGAGAGTTACCCTCACAACCTGCTCAGGATAATGCCTGCGAAGGGAAAAGTACAAAAGTCTCCGCAAACCTTTTTTGGTTGACTTCTAAAGCATAAATACGAATGCAAATGGAAGTCATCATTAATCATCAAATTTTTCTCATAAGGAATAGCACTTTATCAGGCGCTTTGCATAGTTACGGCCTTATTCAAACAAAGGGTGTTGCTGTTGCTGTAAACGATAAAGTAGTGCCAAAATCTATCTGGGAAACCTTCCAGTTAAACCCAAACGATCAGATAACCATTATTACGGCTGCTCAAGGAGGGTAGCACGATTCCATCAAATAAAAGCCAAAAAAAATGAAAATAGAAAAACTGCCTTCACAGGAAACGATCAGCCGGACTCCCTTTCCTAACTCAAAAAAAATATATGTTAAGGGCAGCATACATGATATACACGTTCCAATGCGGGAAATAAGCCTTTCGCCAACAACCGATCGTTTTAGGAATGTAACAGAAGAAAACCATCCTGTTACCATATATGACACCAGTGGACCTTACACCGATCCTGCAGTAGCCATCAATGTGCTAAAGGGGCTACCCAAACTGCGCGAGCCATGGATCGAAAGCCGCCGGGATACGGTTCAATTGGCCGCTATCAGTTCTGATTACGGTAAGTCACGCTTATTTAACACGGAGCTCGATCATCTGCGTTTTGAGTATTCGCAAAAGCCCCGAAAAGCGAAAGAAGGCTCTAATGTTTCGCAGATGCACTATGCCAAGCAGGGCATTATTACGCCAGAAATGGAATTTATTGCCATCAGAGAAAATCAACGTTTGGAAGAACTTTATGAGAAAGACACTATTTTATGGCAACAGCACAAAGGACATAATTTTGGAGCACATAGCCATAAAGGCTTTATAAGTGCTGAATTTGTACGCGAGGAAATTGCACGCGGCAGAGCAGTACTCCCCAGTAATATCAACCACCCCGAAACGGAACCCATGATTATCGGTAGAAATTTTCTCGTGAAAATAAATGCTAATATTGGCAATTCTGCTGTCACATCCAGTATTGAAGAAGAGGTAGAAAAAATGGTTTGGGCGATTCGCTGGGGGGCGGATACCGTCATGGATTTATCTACGGGAAAGAATATACACGAAACCCGGGAGTGGATTATCAGAAATTCTCCGGTGCCCATCGGTACGGTTCCTATTTATCAGGCATTGGAAAAAGTAAATGGAAAAGCCGAAGAACTTACCTGGGAGCTTTTCAAGGATACGCTGATTGAACAGGCAGAGCAGGGTGTAGATTATTTTACCATACATGCTGGCGTACGCTTACCTTATATTCCGCTAACGGCTAAACGTGTTACCGGCATTGTTTCGAGAGGAGGCTCTATCATGGCGAAGTGGTGCCTTGCTCATCATAAGGAAAATTTCCTGTATACGCATTTTGAAGAAATCTGCGAAATCATGAAGGCTTATGATGTGAGTTTTTCACTGGGCGACGGTCTTCGCCCCGGTTCTGTTGCGGATGCAAACGATGCGGCCCAGTTTGCCGAACTGGAAACTTTAGGCGAGCTAACGCATATCGCTTGGAAGCATGATGTACAGACCATGATAGAGGGCCCTGGCCATGTACCCATGCATATGATCAAAGAGAACATGGACAAACAATTGAGCGTTTGCGGCGAAGCTCCTTTTTATACTTTAGGCCCACTAACTACCGACATTGCTCCCGGATATGACCATATTACTTCGGGTATCGGTGCCGCGATGATTGGCTGGTTCGGTACCTCCATGTTATGCTATGTTACACCCAAAGAACATCTCGGTTTGCCGAATAAGAAAGATGTGAAAGACGGAGTAATAACCTATAAAATAGCTGCCCATGCGGCCGATTTAGCAAAGGGGCATCCCGGAGCACAACATCGCGATAATGCGATGAGTAAGGCCCGTTTTGAATTTAGATGGGAAGATCAATTTAATTTGGCACTCGATCCGGATACAGCACGTGAATTCCATGATGAAACACTCCCTGCAGAGGGCGCGAAAACGGCCCACTTTTGTAGCATGTGTGGACCGAACTTTTGTAGTATGAAAATTACGCAGGACGTAAGAAAATTTGCAGAGGAGCAGGGTCTAAAAGGTGAGGAGGCCCTTGATAAAGGTTTAAGTGAAAAGGCAGAAGAGTTCAGAAAGAATAATTTTGAGATTTACTCTTAACTGGATGAAAATTATCGTCATCACCCCTGAAACTTTCCATGCTGCCGAAGCCGGCACCATTAATAATTTGTTTCGGGCAGGGTTGGAGTATCTGCATATCAGAAAGCCGGCAGCAAAAGAGGAAACTGTTCGCGCATTGATAAAATGTATAGATCAGTCCTTTTATCGGCGGATCATTATACATAAGTATGTATCTCTACAGGAAGAAATGAAGTTAGGAGGAATTCACATTAAATTGGAAACATTTAGCACCCTTGTGAAGAGTGCCTTTGAGGGTATCTTGTCAGCATCAGCTCATCGTATAGAAGAGTGCAGATCGCTCAGTAAACCCAATGCCCATCTCTTTATCAGTCCGGTATTTAATAGCCTGTCAAAAGAGGGTTACCTTGCAAATCCAACCCTGCTAAATAAGGGTAACATAGCCCGTGGCGGGAAACTGATAGCATTGGGAGGAATCTCGGCCCACAATATACTGGAGGTAGAAAAAAATGGTTTTGATGGTGCTGCCGTTTTAGGTTATTTATGGAATAGCACCAACCCTGTCAATCAATTTCTTCAACTACAAAAAGCACTATCGAATAGTTATGGGAGTTAAATTAAAAACCATTGAACGGCTACATTACATTACACATCCTGTAACGGCGCACACGATTATCGATCAAGTCCGTTCAGTAACGGAGGCAGGGGGAAAATGGATACAGTTCAGGTTAAAAAACACAGATAACAACGTTTTTAAGGAACAAGCCGAACGAGCCTTATTTGTGGCCCGCGAAAAGGGCGCTACTTTTATCGTGAACGACCATGTACTGATTGCAAAAACAATACATGCAGATGGTGTACATATAGGGAAAGAGGATCTGAGTCCTTTTGAGGCAAGAAAAATCCTTGGAGATGAAAAAATTATAGGCTGTACGGCGAACACGCTGGAAGACATTCTCTATCTCAAGGGTCAACCTATTGACTATATCGGCCTAGGTCCGTTTCGTTATACCGGCACCAAAGAAAGACTAAGCCCTATACTTGGTTTAGATGGTTATCAAGCGATTATCAAACAGTTGGAATGGCAGGATATCGATATCCCTATTATTGCCATTGGTGGCATAACGACCAACGATATAAACGATTTATTGAATGCAGGAGTTTACGGGATAGCCACCTCCGGTGCTATTATAAACAGCGCCGATCCCAAAGCGTCCTGCGAAGCGATGTTAAACGAAATAGAAAGAAATAGTTATGACTCAACCCTTAAAAATAGCTAATAGGACCTTTCAATCAAGGTTGTTTACCGGAACCGGAAAGTTCAGTTCAACTACTGTTATGGAAGACGCTCTATTGGCTTCCGGTAGTGAGCTGGTAACTGTTGCATTAAAGCGCGTGGAACACCAACAAGGGGCGAATGATGGCCTATTAGAAAGCCTCAACCATCCGCAGATCCATTTACTGCCCAATACATCGGGTGTGCGTACCGCAAAGGAAGCCATTTACGCTGCCGAATTGGCTCGCGAAGCGTTGGAAACAAACTGGCTGAAATTAGAGATCCATCCAGATCCTAAATATTTAATGCCCGACCCCATTGAAACATTAAGAGCAGCAGAGGAACTTGTAAAACTTGGCTTTATCGTATTGCCCTATTGCCATGCCGATCCGGTGTTATGCAAACACTTAGAGGCGGTCGGTGTGGCCGCAGTAATGCCACTTGGTGCACCAATAGGCAGCAATCAAGGGCTTACTACATGTGCGATGCTTGAAATTATTATCCAGCAATCGTCTATCCCGGTGGTTATCGACGCAGGTATAGGAAAACCCAGTCATGCTGCACAAGCGATGGAAATGGGGGCAGACGCTGTATTGATCAACACTGCGCTGGCTACCGCTCCTGATCCAACAATGATGGCAATTGCTTTCAAGCAGGCAGTAGAAGCCGGTAGGATCGCCTATGAATCGGGGCTTAGTCCCATTATCAATAATGCCTCCGCATCGAGTCCGCTTACATCATTTTTAAACACCTTATAATATGCTATTTACGGAGCATTTTAGTCATTATAACTGGGATAAAGAGCAACGCTCCATTTACGCGAAGACAGAGCAGGATGTCTTAGGTGCGCTAAACAGGCAAACACGTGGCTACGAAGATTTCAAAGCGCTCATTTCTCCTGCTGCCATACCTTTTCTGGAACAGATGGCTCAATTGAGCCAACAGGAAACACAGAAACGCTTTGGCAAAACGATACAGCTTTATGCACCATTGTACCTTTCTAATGAATGCCAGAATATCTGCACCTATTGCGGCTTTAGCTTAGACAATAAGATACCCCGGAAGACCTTGACAGCGGTGGAACTGCTACAGGAAATAGCAGCCATCAAGGATATGGGCTATCAACATGTACTGCTCGTAACAGGAGAAGCGCAGCAGCAGGTGGGTATGGATTATTTTAAGAGGATGCTTCCCTTTATAAAGAATCATTTTGCCCACATTGCCATGGAAGTGCAGCCACTCGATGAAGAAGATTATATCACCCTTCGCAAACTAGGGGTGCATACTATTTTGGTTTATCAGGAGACCTATCATCAGGAAGACTATAAGTTGCATCACCCAAAAGGCAAAAAGTCGAATTTCAATTACCGCCTCGAAACGCCCGATCGAATAGGCAGGGCTGGTATTCACAAAATTGGCTTAGGTGCCCTTCTGGGCTTGGATGATTGGCGTACAGACAGTGCCTTTACCGCCTTACATCTGCAATACCTGGAAAAACATTACTGGCAGAGCAAGTTTTCTATCTCTTTTCCACGATTGCGTCCGCACGTTGGCGGCTTAGAACCAAAAACAGTTATTAACGATGCGGAGTTGGTACAACTTATTTGCGCATGGAGAATTTTCAATCGTGATGTAGAACTCTCTATGTCTACGCGAGAAAGTAAAACGTTTAGGGATCATATTGTAAAATTGGGAATTACCTCCATCAGTGCCGGCTCTAAAACCAATCCTGGTGGTTATGCCGTTGAACCGCAAAGTTTGGAACAATTTGAAATTGATGACAACAGATCACCGGCAGAAATCGCAGCGATGATTAAAGCCGCTGGGTACGATCCGGTTTGGAAAGACTGGGATCCAGCATTACAATTTGTTTAATTTTTTTGTTATGGATATTTCTGAACAACAATATTACGACCGCCATATAAAGCTAAATGGCTTTGGGGCGATTGCACAAGAGAAATTATTGCAGGCTAAAGTACTCGTCATTGGCGCCGGCGGTCTGGGCTGTCCGCTACTCCAGTATTTGGCAACCGCAGGCATAGGTACGATAGGCGTAGTAGATGGCGATGTTGTTGCCGTTAGCAATCTGCACAGGCAAATTTTATACAACATAGATGACGTTGGCCTTTCTAAAGCTGAAACAGCTGTAAAAAAGCTTAAGCGGCTGCAGCCATCCATTGATATAAAGCCTTATGCTTTTAACCTATCCAATCAAAACGCATTAGCTCTTTTTGCTGAATACGACCTCATTATTGATGGCACCGATAATTTCGCTACTCGTTATCTGGTGAATGATGCCTGTGTGGCACAAAACAAACCTTTGGTTTCGGGCGCCATCCAAGACTATATGGGGCAGATATCCGTTTTCAATTATCAGGACGGACCAACCTATCGATGTCTTTATCCCGATGCACCGGCAGATGACGATTGTACCTCCTGCTCGATTAATGGTGTACTGAATGTCTTACCTGGAATTGTTGCCCTTTATATGGCAAATGAGGTTATCAAAGTACTTTCCGGGTATGGTGATGTGCTGTCCGGTAAATTGTTGTTGATTGATATTCAGAAAAATGAGCATCGCCTGTTATCATTCGAAGCAATTGCTGCAAATAAACACGTAAAGGCATTAAACCCTATAGAACATGTACTCAGTAGCGTTGAAGTAATACGGTATCGAGACCTTAATCAATTTACGCAGTTAATAGATGTGCGTGAGCCTTGGGAATTCGAGGAACATAATATAGGAGGCATCAACATTCCCGTACATGAGATCATATACAGGAAAAATGAAATTGATAAAAATAAGCAGGTCATCTTACTATGCCAATCAGGGAAAAGAAGTCATACCGCAGCTGTTCTTCTTAAGAAGGACAACTACGATATCCTATTAGCCAAATTAAACTAAACGTTTATTTTAGTTTTTCATTTTCCTTATGTCGTGTAGCATCACGGATAGATTTTTTTTCCAGGTTTTTTTCCAGTGCCGCTGTAAGATCTATCCCTGTCTGATTGGCTAAACATATTAACACAAACAATACGTCGGCCATTTCGTCCGCAAGGTTTACTTCTTTATCCGATTTTTTAAAGGATTGCTCTCCGTATTGCCGGGCCATAATTCGGGCCACCTCGCCCACTTCTTCCATTAACATCGCCGTGTTGGTCAATTCATTAAAATAACGTACGCCGGTAGTCTTGATCCACTGATCTACCGCTTGTTGTGCTTCTTGTATAGTCATATCAGGTAAACAATAAGAGTAAAAGTCGTTTATAAGAATTTTTCAGTGATTATCCCTATCCTTGGTATTCATCATAATGGTAACCGGCCCGTCATTCAATAAATCGATTTTCATATCCGCACCGAAAACGCCAACCGCAATTTTTTGTCCCAAATGCAATTCTAATTCAATAATCATCTTTTCATAAAGAGGAATCGCAACCTCCGGTTTCGCGGCCCGGATAAAAGAGGGTCTGTTCCCCTTCTTTGTCTGTGCAAAAAGTGTAAATTGAGAGATCAGCAATATATTACCATCTATCTCCTTAATGGATTTATTCATCAGCCCCATTTCATCGCTAAAAATGCGCATGTTTGCGATTTTCTGGGCCAACCATTTTAAATCCTCGGTTGTATCATCATGCTCAATTCCAAGCAGCACGACCAATCCAGCAGCTATTTCGCCCGTTATTGCTGCTTCTACGGTACAGGAGGCGTGACTTACCCGTTGCAGTACCACTCTCACTTAGGGAACTTCCTTTCTGTCCAGAGGTTTGCTATATGCATGATGGTTAAAACAGATTTCTGCATATCTTGTACAGACACCCACTCCTGTTTACCGTGAAAGGCATGTTCTCCAGCAAAAACATTCGGACAGGGCAGTCCCATAAAAGATAATCGCGAGCCATCTGTGCCTCCTCTAATACTCCTTTGTTTAGGTTTTAATCCCGCTCTTTTGATTGCTTCCAAGCCAATATTTACCACCTCAGGGTACTGATCCAACACCTGTTTCATATTGCGATATTGCTCGCGTATTTCTAATGTAAAAGACGTTTGCGGGTACTGACTAATAACCTGTTCTGCAGTGGCTGCGATAACCGTTCCGTGCTCTTTTAAAAGATCGTCGTTAAAGTCTCGTACAATGAATTCAATGGTGGCTTGCTCTACCGTTCCATTGATCGCCACCGGATGTATAAATCCTTCCTTACCGGTGGTTGTTTCAGGAGAAAGTTTATCTTTTGGCAACGCTTCTAATATCGCTGCCGCCATTTTTATAGCGCTCTGCATTTTTCCTTTTGCAAAGCCCGGATGAGCACTAACCCCCTGTATAGTAAGCACGGCACCATCAGCAGAAAAAGTTTCATCTTCAATTGAACCAGCGGTTTCACCATCAATGGTATAGCCGAAATCGGCTCCCAATTTATCCATATCAACCTTATCAACGCCCCTGCCAATTTCCTCATCAGGTGTAAACAAAATACGGATTTTACCATGTTTTATTTCCGGATGTGTCGTCAGTAAAGCAACCGCATCCATGATAGCGGCTAACCCAGCTTTGTTATCGGCCCCCAATAAAGTAGAGCCGCTGGCAGTGATAATATCATTTCCGTACTGTTCGCTTAAATCAGGATGGTGGGCAATGGTAAGTACCTGCGAATGATCATCTGGTAACACAATATCCTCACCTTGATAATTATCGTGGATGATGGGTTTTACATCCTTGCCGCTGCAATCGGGTGAGGTATCCATGTGCGAACAGAAACAGATGACAGGAACGGCATCGTCCATATTACTTTCCACGGTTGCATATACATATCCAAACTCGTCTAGATGCGCATCTTTGATACCCAACTCTAGGAGCTCTTCTACCAACACTTTTCCTAAATTCTTTTGCTTCTCAGTAGATGGATGGGTGTTAGCATAAGGATCACTTTGCGTATCAATTTTGACATAACGTAAAAAGCGTTCCGTAACGCTATGTTCCTTCGGCTGTATCAAAATGCTCATGCGGTAAAATTAGTACTTTCCATTAATTCTTTTTAATCCTTCCTTGGCTTTATTTTCAATACTTCCTTCGTAATCGTGGTTCTTCATATCGATGGCAGTGTGGTAATATTCTGCAGCTTTTTTGTATTGATTCTTCTGGGTATAAATATCTCCTAACAGCAGTGCAGCATTAGCAGCATAATAATATTTACTGTTTTTACCAAAGTTTATTGTGTAGTTATAAAATTTGATTGCTCCAGCCATTCCTCCTGTTTCATGAAAAACTCTGCCAAAACGATAGCAATACTCTATCTTATCGCGCGCAGACTGGTAATGATTGGCATTTTCTTTATTCAATATCTCCTTTGCCTTTGCGTAGTATCCTCCATCAAATAAAAACCGCGCTTTTAACAACGCAGGATTCGGCTTTTCTTCATTAGACTCATTAAGTGCTTGTTTGTCTTTTTCATCATAGGCATTTCCCTCGGTCTTTACTTTTGCCAGATAGGTTTGGTAATTACTTAGGTCTCCCTTTAACAGTTCGATATAAGCCAAATGCAGATACGTATCTTTCATCAAGCTGACGTCTTTCTGTTGACGTAAAAATTTTTCAAAATCTGCAGCGGCAGAAAGATCCAATTTATGGAGCTTAGCCATTGCTAATAAGTAGTCAAGGTAAGGATAGTTGACATACGCATCTCCTTTGGGTCTCTTTTGTAAATAATTAATTGCGGCATCGTTGTTCCCTGTCTTGAAAGCTGTATATGCCCGAAGATATGTCTTAAGCAAGCTGTTGTTGCTCATCTGATCTGTACACCTTATAATCTCATCATAGACATTCTTTCTTTTGGTTATGTTTACCCAAACCTGCATAAGATAAAATACGGATTCATTATAAAAAATAGTATAATCAGATTCGGGCAAACGGTCTACTAGATCTTCCAACATCTGTTGCCCTTCATCCGTACTACCTCTTACCCCCAGTACACCCAAGGCCTTCTGTGCGCCTGAGGGCAAAGATCCCAATACGGCATTCAGCATACCCAAGCTCTTATAGTTCGGCAAAAAATCGGCAAATTTATGGGTGTTTTCTTCTAACATTCCATACGCACGTTTGATTTCGAGCGCGCTCAGCATATATTCCTGATATCTGCCGCGAAGCAATGCCCATTGTAAATTAATTTCCGCCTGCGCAAAGAGATAATACGGAGAACTTTTATCTCCTGCACTTATCCTTGAAAGTCGGGAAGATTTATTTTTCTTCAGCCGGTCAAATACTGCTTTGCTATCCGTGGCTAGGATATAAAAATAATCAATGTAGTTCTCAATAAGGGGAATCAGGTCGTTATCGGGGTTGGCAGTTTGTTCCTTCGCCAGATATTCTTTTGCCATGTCAATCCGGAGGTTGAGCGTCTCCTGATAGGCCAGTTTACAGTTTTCTGTAAAGTCAAAAGAGGCATAACTATTCGAAAAAATGATAACAGAAACTATATTTAGAAACAGAAACTTGCGGAACATAACATACAGATGGATTGATAAAAATAATGCGTCAAACAACAACACGAACAATGCCAAAACTCATGTTCATAAAAAAAGCTCAGGACATATGACCTGAGCTTAACAATTCTTCTTCGTATTTCTTTACGCCTCTACTGTGTTTTCTACGAATGCTTCATCTACTAAAACACGTCCACAATGTTCGCATACGATAATTTTCTTTCTTTGTCTTATATCCAACTGTCTTTGAGGAGGTATTTGATTGTGGCAACCAGAACAAGAATCTCTATCTATCGTAACCACAGCCAAACCGTTCTTTGCATTGTTACGTAAGCGGTTATATGCAATAAGTAGGCGTTCTTCTATATTGGACTCTGCAACTTCCGCTCTATGTACTAAAGAATCTTCATCTTTTTGTGTTTCAGCGGTAATGGTATCCAATTCCTCTCTTTTTACTCCTAAATCCTTCTTACGTTCCTCTAAATCTCCCTCCGTTTTTTCATAAATTTCAGTTTTGTTCCGAATTTCAAACTCGTGCTCACGTATTTTCTTTTCGCAAACCTGAATTTCCAATCCCTGAATCTCAATTTCCTTGGTAATAGCATCGTATTCACGATTATTCTTCACCTCATTTAATTGTGATTCATATTTTTTGATAGCAGCCTGAGCCTCTTTAATCATGTTTTTACGATTCACGATCGCATCTTCAAGATCATCCAGCTCAGCTCTAATCTTCTCCATACGGGTTTCTAATCCCGCAACTTCATCCTCAAGATCGGCAACTTCTATTGGCAATTCACCGCGAACCTGACGGATCTTATCAATTTTGGTATGAATTGTCTGCAAATCCCAAAGGGCCTGCAATTTTTGCTCTACGGTTTGTTCCATTAAATATAATAATTTATGGGGTTTGTATTTACTCCGGTTAAACGGACTGCAAAGTTAGGAAATTTTTTTTGAATTATTTCCAACAATAATTCCTGTGTAAATTGCTCACTTTCAAAATGTCCAACATCGGCTATGATGATTTTTCCTTCGGCATCGAAGAATTCGTGGTATTTATAATCTGCAGTAACAAAAACATCAGCGCCCTGCTTAATTGCCTGTGACAACAAAAAACCACCTGCCCCACCGCAAACGGCAACCCTTTGTATTTTTTTGTGCCTGAAGGCTGTATGCCTAATGACATTTGTGCTTAGCTGCGTTTTAAGAAAGGCTAAAAAATCCCGTTCGTCCAAGGGCTCTTTTAATATACCAATCATTCCACTCCCAACGCGATCGTGTCTATTTTCTAAACGATAGATATCGTACGCCACTTCTTCATAGGGATGATGTTCATACATAGCTATCAGCAGTTTCCGTTCTATGTAGCGAGGATAAATCACCTCAATCCGCTCTTCTTCTTCGCGATGCCTTTCCCCTATATTACCCACGTAGGGGTCTGCTTCCTTCCCGGCTTTAAAGGAGCCTATTCCTATTGTACTAAAGCTGCATTCACTGTAATGGCCAATAGCTCCCGCCCCAGCTTTGAAAAGCGCATCTCTTAACTCCTCCGCATGGCTTTTCGGAACAAATACAACAAGTTTATTCAACAATTCATTTTTCGGCAGAAGAATAACGGGATTTTGTAAGTGAAGTTTCTCTGTAATTTTTTTGTTTACTCCATCGACAACATTGTCCAAATTAGTATGTATAGCATATAGTGCTATATCATGTTTAATGGCTTTGATAACTACCCTTTCTACATAGTTCTGACCGTTAAAGCGTTTTAAACCCTTAAAAACGATGGGATGGTGCGAAATGATCAGATTGTACCCTCCACGTATCGCTTCATCTATTACGTCTTCCGTACAGTCTAAAGAAATAAGTGCCTGATTAATTACCTGTTGAGGATTTCCAACAATAAGACCTGCATTATCATATGATTCTTGATATGACAATGGCGCTATACTTTCCAGATAATGAACTAAATCCGCTAAAATCATCCTTTCTTTATGTTTTATTATTTTGTTCCTGTAAAAAAGCATCATGATCCTTCAGCAGCTCCCTAAATCTGTTTATTTTCACCCAGTAGATAAAGAAATACATAAAGTACACCAAATTAATCCCTATAATAAAATTAACAGGGAGCGGAAAGAAGGTAATCAAATATAATATCGCTAAGGTCATCCCGGTAGATCTGCCGGGACTCTCTTCTTCCGCTATTTTACGATCATAAAATTCATTCGTTAACGAATCCGACATCCGTTTTGCTATTTCAAAATTCCAATAAACATTGAAAATGGGGATCAATACCAACCATGCTTCTCCCGGTTTCATAAATCTATTATCAGGAGTAATTAACTTCAGTGTTTTCCTAAATGTATTTGCGTATAATGCTTTTATTACAAAAAAAATAGCTCCAATAACGCCAGCAGCAATGAGGGTTTCCTGATCAAGGTTGTTTATATCTAGTTCCATCTGTACGAAAATACATCAAAACTTAGATAAATCAACGTTTATATGCAATTTATCAATCTATTGTCTGATATGATGCCCTTCTTTGGATCAAACGTAAATGTTGACTGACAACGATAAAATAATTGGTTTTTATTTATCTCTTGTTGTCAACTATATAGGAACGTTTATTTTATTCAACTTTTGTCTTCCTAACTATATTACCCAACGACTCATTCCTTTTCGTCGCTCGCCGCGACAAGGCAACACTTTTTTTCCGCAAAAAAGTGTTCAAAAAACTCACCGCTGCACTTAGCCGCTTGAGGGATAGTGCCTCCTCCTGCAATTGCGGC
>Ga0160438_1000262_pt1 | contig 16794 bp, 13 predicted proteins | sample HID1975K_E0MG_FD_108203 | JGI IMG/M metagenome (GOLD analysis project Ga0160438, IMG submission 108203) | Enriched soil microbial communities from UW Madison campus, WI, USA - HID1975K_E0 MG | ecosystem: Environmental > Terrestrial > Soil > Unclassified | place: USA: Madison, Wisconsin...
ACGGCATCACGCTGGCATAAGACTGTTCAACCTGCTCTGGTTCATCAGCCAGTACACCGAACATATCAACCTGGCCGATAGCTTCCGCTTTAGCGTGCTGATCAGCCGCTTTTAGCGCATCGGGCAGCGCATTCATAAGGGCTGCTCGATGCGGCCCAAGGCGGTCGAACGCCCCGGACATCACTAATTTTTCAAGGATACGTTTATTGAGTTTTTTAACGTCAGCACGCGCACAGAGATCGAACAATTCGCGGAAATAACCGCCTTCGTTACGCGCCTCAATTATCGCTTCAATCGGGCCTTCACCCACACCTTTAATCGCACCAATGCCGTAAACAATTTCCCCGTCGTCATTGACGTGGAAGTGGTATAGCCCGGAGTTGATATCCGGCGGCAAAATTTTCAGGCCCATGCGCCAGCATTCGTCGACCAGGCCGACAATTTTCTCGGTGTTATCCATATCCGCAGTCATTACTGCGGCCATAAATTCTGCCGGATAGTGCGCTTTTAGCCACAGCGTCTGGTAAGAAACCAGTGCATAGGCAGCTGAGTGCGATTTGTTAAAGCCGTAACCCGCGAATTTCTCTACCAGATCGAAGATTTTAATCGCCAGTTCGCCGTCGATACCACGGGATTTCGCGCCATCTTCAAAACCGCCACGCTGCTTCGCCATCTCGACCGGGTTCTTTTTACCCATCGCACGACGCAACATGTCCGCGCCGCCGAGCGAATAGCCCGCCAGCACCTGTGCAATCTGCATAACCTGTTCTTGATACAGGATGATGCCGTAGGTCGGTTCCAGCACCGGTTTCAGGCTTTCATGCTGCCATTGAATATCCGGGTAAGAGATAGCTTCACGCCCGTGTTTACGGTCGATAAAGTTATCAACCATGCCTGATTGCAACGGCCCAGGGCGGAACAGCGCTACCAATGCAATCATATCTTCGAAGCAGTCGGGTTGCAGACGCTTGATCAAATCTTTCATGCCGCGAGATTCAAGCTGGAACACCGCAGTGGTTTCCGAGCGTTGCAGCATGTCGAAGCTTTTCTTATCCTCGAGCGGGATAGCGGCGATATCTATCGGCTCTAAACCCTGCTTCGCCCGACGCGGGTTGATCATCTTCAGCGCCCAGTCGATGATGGTGAGCGTACGCAGGCCAAGGAAGTCAAACTTCACCAGCCCTGCATATTCCACATCGTTTTTATCAAACTGGGTGACCGGGTTTTGCCCCTGGTCATCACAATAAAGCGGCGCAAAATCGGTAATTTTGGTCGGTGCAATAACCACACCACCGGCATGCTTACCGGCGTTACGCGTGACACCTTCGAGTTTACGCGCCATATCAATAAGCGCTTTTACTTCTTCGTCAGCTTCGTAAATTTCAGGAAGCTGCGGCTCGGCTTCAAACGCTTTTGCCAGCGTCATACCCGGATCTGGCGGGATAAGCTTAGAAATACGATCGACGAAGCCGTAAGGGTGCCCCAGTACGCGGCCCACATCGCGGATAACCGCTTTTGCCGCCATCGTACCAAAGGTAATAATCTGAGATACCGCTTCGCGCCCGTACATTTCTGCCACGTGATCGATAACCCGATCTCGTTTTTCCATACAGAAATCAATATCGAAGTCCGGCATCGAAACACGTTCCGGGTTAAGGAAACGTTCGAAGAGTAGATCAAACTCCAGAGGATCAAGGTCGGTAATCTTCAAGGCATAAGCCACCAAAGAACCAGCACCAGAACCACGGCCAGGGCCAACAGGCACGCCGTTGTCTTTCGACCACTGGATAAATTCCATAACAATCAGGAAGTAGCCAGGGAAACCCATCTGGTTGATAACTTTAAGCTCAATATCCAGACGCTCATCGTACGGCACTCTTTTTTCCGCACGCTCTTCAGGATCTTTGAACAAGAACTCCAGACGATCTTCCAGCCCTTCCTTCGATTTCATGACCAGGAAGTCTTCAGTAGACATTTCGCCCGTCGGGAATTGCGGCAGGAAGTATTCGCCCAGACGCACAGTGACGTTACAACGCTTGGCGATTTCTACACTGTTTTCCAACGCTTCCGGAATATCGGAGAACAGCTCGCACATCTCCTCTTCGGTACGCAGATACTGCTGCAAAGAGTAATTGCGCGGGCGCTTAGGGTCATCCAGCGTAAACCCATCGTGGATAGCCACGCGGATTTCGTGAGCGTCAAAGTCTGTGGACTCAATGAACCTTACGTCGTTGGTTGCAACAACCGGTAAGCCGCGTTCGTCTGCCAGAGCGACGGCGGCGTGCAAATAAGTTTCTTCATCAGGACGACCGGTACGAATCAGTTCCAGATAGAAGCGATCGGCAAAATACTGCTGGTAGAATTCCAGACACAAATCAAGCTGTGCCGTATTCCCACGCAACAAGTTTTTGCCAATATCCCCCATACGCCCGCCAGAAAGCAGGATCAGCCCTTCGTTTAACTCGGCAAGCCAGGTGCGGTCGATAACCGGTCCCGCAGCACCATAACCACGTTGATAGGCTTTCGAGATGAGCAAAGTCAGATTTTGATAACCGACATTATCAACAGCGAGCACGGTTAAATGGCTGAGTTCATCACCCAGCAATTCGTTTGCCACGTTAAAGTCAGCACCAATAATGGGCTTGAGGCCCACGCCATGCGCAGCACCATAGAACTTCACCAGCCCGCAAAGGTTGGTGAAATCGGTGATAGCAATAGCTGGCATCCCCATTTCCGCGGCTTTCTTTACCAGCGGAGCGGTTTTCGCCAGGCCATCAACCATGGAATAGTCACTGTGCACCCTGAGGTGTACGAAACGTGGTTCAGCCATTTCTCATTCCGTTTAGATGTATAACGTACGTCCGCAAATCAGGACGCCAGTCCGAGAGCGCGTTTGACCGGAGCAAAACTACGGCGATGGTGCTCAGTCGCACCATGCTCTGCCAGCTTTTCCAGATGGAAAGCGGTAGGGTAGCCCTTATGTTGGGCAAAACCATATTGCGGGAAGGAGAGATCAAGCTCTGCCATTTCACGATCGCGCGTCACTTTGGCAATTATTGATGCCGCGCTAATTTCTGCAACCCGGCTATCGCCTTTTACCACAGCCAGCGAAGGCATAGGTAATGCAGGACAGCGGTTGCCATCAATCAATACATACTCAGGAACCACATGAAGGCCTGCAACGGCACGCTGCATCGCTAACATAGTGGCATGAAGAATGTTTAATTGGTCAATCTCTTCCGGCTCCGCACGCCCAAGACTCCAGGACAGCGCTTTTACGATGATTTCTTCGTAAAGCGCGTTGCGGCGTTTTTCAGAGAGTTTCTTGGAGTCTGCAAGACCAATAATAGGTTTTGTAGGATCCAGAATCACCGCAGCAGTGACAACCGCACCAACAAGAGGGCCGCGCCCAACTTCATCAACACCAGCCACCAGGCGCGTGTAAGGATAAATAAATTCAATCATTGGGCAAGCTCCAATACAGCATCTGCGGCTTGTTCATCAGCATTACAACGAATCTGCAGATGCAGGTCGCGGAATGTATCGTGCATTTGATGGCTCTGCGCACCGTCTTCAAGCAACGGTTCCAGAGCTTTCGCCAACGCGTGCGGCTCACACTCTTCTTGCAACAATTCTTTGACCAACTCACGGCCTGCCAACAAGTTAGGCAGTGAAACGTAATCGGTTTTTACCAGGCGCTTCGCCAGCCAGAAGGTAAACGGCTTCATGCGATAGCCCACGACCATCGGGCATTTTGCCAACATGCACTCAAGTGCAGCGGTGCCAGAAGCCAGCAATGCAGCATCACTCGCAACCATCGCTTCTCGCCCTTGCCCATTGAGCAGGTGCATCTTCAGATCGGGTGCCACTTCTGCTTTGATACGCTCAAACTGTTCACGCCGTTTGGCATTAACCAGCGGCACCACTATCTCAAGCCCCGGAAAACGCTCGCGTAGCAATAGCGCTGTTTTAAGGAAATCAGCGCTGAGCATTTCAACTTCTGCACCACGGCTACCAGGCAACAATGCCAGGCATTTAGCATCAGGCGAAATACCGAGTGTCATGCGTGCGGCATTTTTATCGGGATCAATCGGCATGGCATCAGCCATGGTATGACCGATAAAGCGGCACGGGACATTAAATCTATCGTAAAACGCTTTTTCGAAAGGCAGAAATGCGAGCACCAGATCCGTTGCTCTGCCAATTTTGAAAACACGTTTTTGGCGCCATGCCCAAACAGATGGACTGACGTAGTGAATGGTACGAATACCCTGCTTTTTAAGATTACCTTCCAGGGTGATATTGAAATCAGGCGCATCAATACCGACAAAAACGTCTGGCTGCAATTCAGTGAAACGGCGCGTGAGGTCCGCACGAATGTGAAGTAAACGACGCAGACGACCGAGCACTTCAACAATGCCCATCACTGCCAGTTCTTCCATTTCGTACCAGGCTTCGCAGCCTTCAGCTTGCATCAAAGGCCCAGCGACACCCACGAAGCGGGCATCAGGAATCCGGGCTTTGAGAGCACGAATCAGACCTGCACCAAGAATATCGCCGGAGGTTTCTCCGGCGACCAGGGCAATCGTAAGCGGGCGACCTGATTTCATCTAGCGAATCAAACCACGTGTTGAACGAGCGAAGAATTCAACAAATGCTTTCACTTCTGGATGTTGCTCGGCAATTTGAGCAATCTCAGGTTTGGCTTCTTCGAAGGTTTTACCGCTGCGGTAGAGAATCTTGTACGCATTACGCACTGCGTGGATGGCTTCTCTACTGAAACCCCGGCGCTTAAGACCTTCGATGTTCACGCCAAACGGCGTTGCGTGGTTGCCCTGCGCAATAACATATGGCGGGACGTCTTGCGCCACGCCGGAACAACCGCCCACCATAACGTGTGCACCAATAATGCAGAACTGGTGCACCGCCGTCATGCCACCGATGATAGCGAAATCATCGACAGAAACGTGACCAGCAAGCGTTGCGTTATTTGCGAGGATACAGCGATTACCTACTGTGCAGTCGTGCGCCACATGCGCATTAACCATCATCAAGTTATCACTACCCACCTTCGTCAAACCACCGCCCTGCTCTGTTCCGCGATGGATGGTAACGCTTTCGCGAATGCGGTTGCGATCGCCAATTTCCACACGGGTCGGTTCACCAGCATATTTAAGATCCTGGTTAACTTCACCAATGGACGCGAACTGGTAAATCTCGTTGTCACGGCCAATAGTCGTGTGACCATTTACCACAACATGAGACTTCAGGACGGTACCTTCACCGATCTCAACATGCGGACCAACAATACAAAACGGACCAATATGGGCGTTAGCACCAATGACGGCACCGTCTTCCACAATGGCAGATGGATGAATAAAGGCGGATTTATCAATCACGTATTAGCTCTCCCGGCTGCGGGCACACATCATAGTTGCTTCGCAGACAATTTTACCGTCAACGGTCGCCACGCCTTTGAAGCGCGTCAGACCACGGCGGGTTTTCTCGAAAGTCACTTCCATAATCATCTGGTCGCCTGGCACGACTGGACGTTTGAAACGAGCTTCATCAATACCAGCAAAGTAGTAAAGCTCACCAGGTTCCAGTTTGCCCACGCTTTTAAACGCAAGAATACCGGTGGCTTGCGCCATCGCTTCAAGAATCAGCACACCTGGGAAAATCGGTTTACCAGGGAAGTGGCCCTGGAAAAACGGCTCATTTACTGTGACATTTTTTACTGCACGTAAAAAACGCCCTTCTTCAAAATCCAGCACACGATCAACCAGTAAGAACGGGTAACGGTGCGGCAGAAGTTCTAAAATCTCTTCGATGTGCAGAGTATGAGTGTCGGTAGTCAAGATACTCTTCCTGTCTAAATGTACCAAATGACAATAATAACACGGCCTGCGACTATCTCGGGATAGCTAGCAGGCCGCAAATCAGTAAGCACTAACGCGTCTTGGGCGGGTGACTTTTAGTCTTGTTGATTGATTTTTTTCTCAACGGATTTCAAGCGTTTGCTGATCTCGTCGATATTCATCACCAACGCGGCTGTTTTACGCCACACTTTGTTCGGCTGTAACGGAATACCTGAAGAGTAAACCCCCGGCTCTGTGATTGGGCGCATGACCATGCCCATTCCCGTTACGGTGACTTTATCGCAGATTTCCATATGACCATTGATAACACTGGCACCACCAATCATACAATAGCGACCAATTTTCAGGCTACCAGCCATAATCACACCACCAGCAACGGCAGTATTGTCGCCAATCACAACGTTATGTGCAATCTGGCATTGATTATCAATGATAACACCATTACCGATAATCGTGTCGTCCAGCGCACCACGGTCAATTGTGGTACAGGCACCGATTTCAACACGATCGCCAATGATCACTCGGCCGAGTTGGGGGATCTTCACCCAATTACCGCGATCGTTGGCATAACCAAATCCGTCAGAACCAATGACGGTGCCGGATTGAACCAGGCACTCTTCACCCATCTGGATTTCGTGGTAAATCGACACATTCGCCCACAAGCGAGTACCAGAACCAATTTTGGTGTTTTTACCAACGAAGCAGCCTGCACCAATGACGACGTTATCACCCAGCACGACACCAGATTCAATAACCGCATTGGCACCAATAGCCACGTTAGTACCCAACATCGCTGTCGCATCAACCACCGCACTTGGTGCGATGTTTTGAGCTGGCTGCGGCGTGGAATCAAGAATTTGCGCCATGCGAGCGTAGGTCAGGTAGGGATTCTTCACTACCAATGCAGCGCTATGTGCGAAAGGGAGATCGGCTTCAGTCATTACGACGGCAGAAGCCTGGCAAACAGCCAATTGCTCACGGTAACGAGGGTTAACCATAAACGTAATTTGGCCAGCCTGGGCCGTTTGCATAGATGCAACGCCGGTGATGACAATTTCGCCATCACCGTGCAATTCTGCATCCAACTGCTGGGCTAAATCAGCCAGTCGAATTGAAGACATTACTTATTTAACCTGTTTCAGAACATCTGAAGTGATGTCTTTAACACTGCTGCCAGCATAAGCAACGGTGTTAGCATCCAGAACTACGTCGTAGCCTTTATCGTCAGCAACTTTCTTCACAGCACTCTGAATACGAGTAACCAGTTTGGCGCGTTCTTCGTTAGAACGACGACCACGGTCTTGTTCGAATGCCTGAGCTTTGGTCTGGAACTGTTGACGTTGAGCCATCAGGTCTTTTTCCATTTTGCTACGGTCAGCAGCTTTCATGGTAGAACCATCACGTTGCAGCTTTTGCATTTTGGACTGCAGATCGCCTTCCATATTCTGCAATTCGCTCGCGCGGCCTTTAAACTCATTTTCCAGAGTTTTGGACACACCGGTGCTCTGCGCAACCTGTTGGAACAGATTACCCATGTTTACTACAGCAATGCTGTCAGCTGCTTGAACGCTGGCTGATGCAGCCATAGCGAGGCCAAGACCTGCGGCAAATAACCACTTTTTCACAATAAACTCCTTACCATCCCGTATGTGTCCTGAGACACTCTTTTTTACGTGCGCCAGTTCTGCATATTGCGAACTGGCGTCAACGTTTACTGCTTTATGCAGTCCTTTGCACAGAACAATTACCAGGTTTTACCAATGTTAAACTGGAACTGTTCCGCTTTGTCGCCTTCGTATTTCTTGAACGGTTGAGCATAAGAGAACACCAACGGCCCCAGAGGCGACATCCATTGCAATGCGATACCTGCGGACATACGAATGTTGCTTGGGTCACTGTAATCAGGCACCCCTGCATTCTGCATAGCCGTGTTGTTATCCCAGTTTGTATCCCAGACTGTACCCATGTCCATGAACACGGAAGTACGGACTGAGTTCGCGTATTTCTCGCTCAGGAACGGCGTTGGTGTGATAAGTTCGAAACTTGCCACTGCCATTGCGTTACCACCGACTGCATCATCAGATGAGCAATAGCCGCCAGACTGGTTACAGTTGTCATTTCCTGGCCCACCAATATAGACCGCTTTCGGGCCGATGTTGTTGGACTGGAAGCCACGCACGGTGCTCGAACCACCGGCGTAGAAGTTTTCATAGAACGGCATCTCTTTGCCGCCCAAGCCATCACCGTAGCCGACACGAGTACGACCTAACATTACCCAGGTATGATCTTCATCAATTGGGAAGTAGCTCGCCGTATCCAGCGTAACCTTATAGAACTCGTTATCAGAGCCAGGAACGGTCACTTTACCGTTTAGGTTGACGCGGGAGCCTTCAGTTGGGAAGTAACCACGGTCAAGCTTGTTGTACGTCCAGCCGTAGTTCAGCGTGAAGTCATCTGCGGCAAAACCGTTATCATCAGAGCTCGTACTGGCCGTTTGACCAACAGAATCCAGATAACGCCACATCGCAACCTGCGGCTGCATATTGGACAGGTCGTTATGAACATAACCTAAGCCCAGACGCAGTGTGTTGTTTTCGTTAACCGGGAAGCCAAGCGTTCCATCCACACCGTAACTTGTGTTGGTGTAGTCAGAAAGGTCCGCATCGTCTGCTTTAAAGTCGTTGTAGAAGATACGGCCGCCGAGGCTAACCCCATCAACTGTAAAGTACGGGTCGGTTAACGACAATTCAGCATATGTCTGATAATCGTTTTTAGTCCCGTTGATGCCAACAGAGTAACCCGTACCTAACCAGTTATCCTGCTGAACACCGACCTGGAAGCTGATACCACTTTCTGTACCGTAACCGATACCAAAGTTGAAGCTACCGGTGTTTCGTTCTTTAACTTTGTAGACAACATCAACCTGGTCAGGGCTACCTGGTACACGCTGTGTATCAACGTCTACCGTTTCGAAGTAGCCAAGACGGTTCAAACGATCTTTGCCTGAATCGACAAGGTCACTACCCAACCAAGTGCCTTCCATCTGACGCATTTCGCGACGCAGAACGGCATCTTTACTGGTGTCGTTACCTTCAAAGCGAATTTTACGCACGTAGTAACGGTTACCGGAATCAACGTTAACATGCAGTTTTACAGTCTTATCTGCATCATTGATTTCAGGCTGCGTTTGTACACGCGGGTAGGCGTAACCATAACGACCCAACAATTTCTTGATGTCGTCTTCCATTTTGGTCACTTTGGTGCCGTTATAAAGCTCGCCGGGTTTTAGTTTAGTCAGCGTTTCAATTTCTGCTGAATGCCCAGCCAAATTACCATTCACCGTCACACCAGCAATCTTGTACTGATCGCCTTCTGTGATGTTGATAGTAACGTAAATATTTTTCTTATCAGGAGTCAGACTTACCTGAGTAGAATCAATATTAAAGCGAGCATAACCGCGATCCAGATAGTAACTGCGCAGGGTTTCTAAATCGCCCGCTAGTTTTTGCTTCTGGTATTTACGATCGCCCACCACGTTCCACCAAGGCACTTCATCACGCAACTGGAAGTGCGAGATTAGTTCATCGGTCGTAAACGCATGGTTGCCAACGATGTTGATTTGCTGAATTTTGGCTGAAACGCCTTCCTGGAATACCAGTTTCAGGTCAACACGGTTACGCGGCAATGGAGTAACAACGGCTTTAACGCTGGCACTGTACTTACCAACGCTGTAGTAGAAATCTTCCAGGCCTTTTTCAATATCGGCAAGGGTTGTTCGGTCCAGAGATTCACCGACACGCACACCAGAAGCCTCAAGGTTCTGTTTCAGCATGTCGTCCTTCACGGACTTGTTACCAGAGAAGGTAATACTCGCGATTGTCGGGCGTTCTTTCACCTGAACAACTAACGTTTCGCCATCACGAAGTACCCGGACATCTTCGAAGTTCCCGGTAGCAAACAGTGAACGAATAGTATTACTGATATCCTCGTCAGAGACGGTATCGCCTACGCGAACCGGCATACTGAGGAGGGCCGCACCGACGGCGACTCGCTGCAGGCCTTCGAAATGAATATCCTTCACTACGAACCCGTCTGCACCGTATACGGTGGCGCTGCTAAACAGCAGCGACGCTATGAGCAACTTTTTCATCGCCATCGTTGTTATGCGTTCTTCCTAACCTATTCTCTCTAAAACCGAGAGAAATCATTGAAAAGTGCAAGCCCCATCAACAGCACCAGCAATATAGAGCCAATGCGGTAACTAAAGTCTTGAACTCGCTCGGAAACCGGCCCACCTTTCAGTTTTTCAATCGCCAAAAAGAGCAGATGCCCCCCGTCGAGGACGGGTAACGGAAACAGGTTGATAATCCCCAGATTGACGCTAATCAGCGCCAGGAACATCAGATAGTAAATCAACCCAGATTCCGCCGACATACCTGCACCTTGAGCTATGGAGATTGGCCCACTGAGGTTATTTAGCTTGATGTCACCGGTTATTAATTTCCCCAGCATGTTGACTGTAAGCTTCATGAGTTGCCAGGTTTTATCCGTGGCTTCTGCAACTGCGGCAAACGGCCCATACTGGCGTACTGTTTTATACTCATCAGGCAGCGGGATAACTTTTGGAACCACACCCGCAAACCCTTCAGGCTTCGCATTACCCGGTTTTGTATCCGGTATCAGCGTTAAAGACAAGAGCGCCCCTTGTCTTTCTATTTCTAGCTCCAGTGGGTGACCTGGATTGTCACGCACCTGGCTAACAAATTCTGTCCATTGCGTCAGAGTCGCACCGTTGACTTTAACGATCCTGTCCCCGGCTTGCAAACCTGCTTTATTCGCAGCGGAATTTGGCTGCACTTCTTGTAAAACCGTTTCAATTTGCGGACGGCGCGGCCCGATGCCCAGTGAAGTAATCGGATTCTGCTTTTCTGGCTCAAACTGCCAGTGGCGCAAATCCAGAGTTTTTTCACTGCGCAAATTCGAACCCAGCGGGGCCATTGACACCTTGACACTGTCATCGCCAATCTTCGCCATCAACGCGAGCTGAACTGATTCCCAATCAGGCGTTTCGATACCATCTATCGCTTTAAGTTCCATGCCTGGTGCAATTTGTGCTTCTGCCGCTATCGAGTTGGGCGTAATTTCACCAACAACCGGACGAACACCAGGGACACCAATAATAAACACAAGCCAATAGGCAAACACAGCGAAGATAAAGTTAGCAATCGGACCAGCAGCAATAATTGCGGCTCGTTGAGAAACGGTTTTGTTATTGAAGGCCTGGTGACGCAATTCCGGGGTGACTGCCTCGACGCGTTCATCAAGCATTTTGACATAACCGCCCAGAGGGATCAGAGCGATGACAAATTCTGTACCATGGCGGTCAGAACGGCGCCAGAGCGCTTTACCAAAACCAATGGAAAAGCGCTCTACTTTAACGCCACAGCGGCGAGCAACCCAAAAATGGCCGAACTCATGCACGGTAATTAATACACCCAGTGCAACGATAAATGCAGCCAAATTCCAGAGTAAGCTCAGCATATAACCTTCCGTTAAATCGTCCTGAATACCAGCAATAACAGACAGGCAAATACCGGTACTGCTGCTGTAAGGCTATCTATGCGGTCAAGGATACCACCATGACCGGGGATCAAGTGACCGCTATCTTTAATCCCTGCTTCACGCTTAAACATGCTTTCGGTTAAATCACCCAGCACTGATGCCAGAGCGGCGATGACCGAACAAGTCAACAGGATAACTGGCGCCACATCCAGATTTGCCCACATGCCAAACAGCAGTGAGATTATCGCAGAAGTGAACAGACCGCCAAAGAAGCCCTGCCAGGTTTTGCCCGGTGAGACTTTCGGCGCGAGTTTATGTTTACCAAACATTTTGCCAAACATATATGCACCGGAGTCAGCACCCCAGACCAAAACCATCACATATAACAGCCAGATTGAGCCAGTGTAATGGTTGATATCATAATGCCAGTTACGCAGTACAATCATGCCCCAAAAGAACGGCACAATCGTTAAAACACCGAATATCAGACGTAGCGTTTTAGAATTACGCCAGATTGATGCAGAGCCAGGATAGAAAAGCACCAAAAGCAATGCAGCAAACCACCAGGCTAAAGACGCCCAGAGTGATGCTTCAATGAGCGGGATATGGACCGTGCGCTGATATTCGGGTAATGCAAATAGCATCAGAGCCAATAACAACCCACACAAAACAGCAAGCCACACGCGCTGAGAGCGAGCTTTAAAACCTGCTAGTTGTCCCCATTCCCAGGCTGCGAGCATACAAACCACGAGGGTTGTAATGGCAAATCCTACAGGTGGAAGCCAGAATAACGCGGCTATGACCACCGGGATTAAAATAAACGCAGAAAGCAGGCGATACTTCAGCAAAAGTGACCCCCAACAGGCTTACTCACCACCAGGTGCCGTGCCACCAAAACGACGCTCTCGATTTGCAAAAGCATTTAGCGCACCTTCAAAGTCTTGTTCATCGAAATCAGGCCAAAGAACATCAGTGAAATAAAGTTCTGCGTAGGCAATCTGCCAAATCAGAAAGTTACTGATACGATGCTCTCCCCCTGTCCTAATTACCAAATCTACGGGAGCCAGTTCATTCATGCAGATTTGCTTGCTCAGCAACTCTTCATCAATCTGCTCAGGACGCAATAAACCTTCCTGAACCTGTTCGGCGAGATGCCGCACTCCCTGAATAATATCCCAACGTCCGCCATAGTTCGCGGCGATATTGAGAGTTAAACCTGTATTGGTACTGGTTAAGGCTTCGGCTTTATTAATACGTTCTTGCAGGCGAGCATTGAACCGGCTGGTGTCGCCGATAATGCGCAGACGGACATTGTGACGATGCAAGCTTTTGACTTCGCTATCTAAAGCCCACACAAACAATTCCATCAGCGCGCTCACTTCCTGAGCCGGGCGATTCCAGTTTTCACTACTGAAAGCATAAAGTGTCAGCGCATCAATACCATTATTTGCGGCAAAACTCACAGCCCGGCGAACAGACTTAGCTCCCGCTTTGTGACCGGAAACTCGCATCTTCCCTTGACGCTTTGCCCAACGACCATTGCCATCCATGATAATGGCAACATGACGCGCGCCATGCTCGGATTGTGTTTCGCTTATTTGTTGGTTTGCAGACAACATAACGCGTAATTATTCCCAGATATGGATTAAGCGGTACTCAAAATGATTTCAGCTTTTACATAAAAAAGCCGTGCTATAACACGGCTTACCAATCATTCAGCCAGTTTTTCCTGACTGAAAGATGGCGCAGACTATATCACTGAAGCACAGAGCTAACAAATACAGGTACATCAGCCGAATGAATAATCATCGGGTTGCGATACGTGTCACCAGATTTCGGGCAACCTCGCGCGCTTTTGCATCCACTGCCAGCACTTCTTCTACGCTCTTTGGCTCCGTCAGTTCCACACTATCAAGAACAGCACGATTTAAGGAAGCAATGTCTGTGAATCGCAATTGCTCTTGCAAGAAGGCCTCAACAACAACTTCATTGGCTGCATTGAGCACGGTTGTCGCGGCCTGTCCTTGCTCAAACGCTTCCATCGCCAGCTTCAAACAAGGATAGCGGTGATAGTCTGGTTCCATGAAGGTGAAAGTCCCAATCTTACAAAAATCGAGCGGTTCCACACCTGACTGCACGCGCTCTGGAAACGCCATGGCGTGTGCAATTGGAGTACGCATATCTGGCGCGCCTAACTGTGCCAGAACGCTTCCATCACGATAGCGCACCATCGAATGGATGACCGACTGTGGATGGATCAGTACTTCCATTTGTTTAGCTGATGCATTGAATAGCCAGCGGGCTTCAATATATTCGAGACCTTTGTTCATCATGGTGGCCGAGTCGACGGAGATCTTACGTCCCATCGACCAGTTCGGATGGCTACAAGCCTGCTCCGGCGTCATTCCCGCAAGCTCGCTCAAAAGCGTCTCACGGAACGGGCCACCTGATCCGGTAAGAATAATCGACGAAACGCCATTACTCTCAAGTTCAGCGTACCCGAGGTTTTGCTGGATTGTTTCCGGTAAACTCTGAAAAATCGCGTTGTGTTCACTGTCGATAGGCAGCAACTGAGCTTTACTGCGTTGCACCGCGTCCATAAACAAACGCCCACACGTCACCAGTGACTCTTTATTTGCCAGCAGGACTTGTTTACCGGCAGCAATCGCAGCAAGCGTAGGTAACAGCCCAGCAGCCCCAACAATCGCGGCCATCACTTGATTCACTTCATCCAGTGCGGCCATTTCACATGCTGCATGCTGCCCAGACAAAACTTCGGTAGCACTCCCCTGCTCTTTTAGCAGACGACGCAATTGGCTCGCAGAAACCTCATCGTCCATCACCGCCCAACGTGGCTTGAACTCCAGGCATTGTTCAGCCATTCGCGTGACATTCTTCCCGGCAACTAATGCCACGACGGAGAATTTTTCAGGGTTATGACGCACAACGCTAAGGGTACTGGTACCGATAGATCCGGTAGAGCCAAGAATGGTCAGTTGCTTCATGGGGCGGCGCTCTGGAGTTTTAGTATGAATAATCAAATAAAAAACGCCGTAGACAATAATCGTGGCGTGAGCCACGGCTTGCATACGGCGTTTGACCCGTCATATCAACGGATTAGAACTGCATCAACTCAGCTTCTTTCTCAGCCAGAGCCGCGTCTACTTTTTTGATAGCAGCATCAGTCAGTTTCTGAACGTCATCCTGGGAACGACGATCGTCATCTTCGCTGATTTCTTTATCTTTCAGCAGCGCTTTAACTTTGTCGTTAGCATCACGGCGAACGTTACGAACCGCAACACGCGCGCCTTCAGCTTCGCCACGTACAATTTTGATCAGATCTTTACGACGTTCTTCAGTCAGTGCAGGCAGTGGAACACGAATGTCAGTGCCGGCAGAGCTTGGGTTCAGACCGAGGTCGGAAGTCATGATCGCTTTCTCAACGGCCTGGCTCAGGGAGCGATCAAACACGTTGATCTTCAGTGTGCGAGAATCTTCAACTGTTACGCTCGCCAGCTGGCGCAGCGGAGTTGGTGTCCCGTAATACTCCACAATGATACCGTCCAGCAGAGATGGAGAGGCGCGGCCGGTGCGGATTTTACTGATTTGAGTTTTGAATGCTTCTACGCATTTTTCCATACGCACTTCGGCATCTTTTCTGATATCACTTATCACGTTACGAATCCTTGAAAACTGGTTTAGGGCAGACCACACTTCACGCTGCGATGCAGACGCTGCGAGCTAAGTATAGCCCTGTTTATTCATGGCGCCCGTTGGGGTTGCCTATTAACACTATCTGAAACTGAATCTTACCCTGATTAAGCATCGACTGAAATTATTCAGTGATCAATGTGCCTTCTTTTTCACCCATCACAACACGGCGAAGCGCACCTGGTTTGTTCATGTTGAAAACACGAATCGGGATTTTGTGATCGCGGGCCAGGGTAAACGCCGCCAAATCCATCACTTTCAGTTCTTTTTCCAGCACTTCGGTATAGGTCAGTTGCTCACAAAGCGTGGCGGTAGGATCTTGAACCGGATCCGCAGTAAACACGCCATCAACTTTCGTGGCTTTCAGTACTACGTCCGCTTCAATCTCAATACCACGCAAACACGCAGCAGAGTCAGTAGTAAAGAATGGATTACCGGTACCGGCCGCCAGGATAACGACGCGGTTATTGCGCAGCAGGCTGATAGCTTCTGCCCAACTGTAGTTATCACACACGCCATTCAATGGAATAGCGGACATCAAGCGGGCGTTCACATAGGCGCGATGAAGCGCATCACGCATTGCCAGGCCGTTCATGACGGTGGCCAACATGCCCATGTGGTCGCCCACAACACGGTTCATACCGGCTTTTGCCAGGCCCGCACCGCGGAATAAGTTGCCACCACCAATCACCACCCCGACCTGAATACCCAATTCAACCAGCTCTTTAATTTCCTGAGCCATACGATCAAGGATGCTTGCATCAATACCGAAGCCTTCGGTACCTTGCAGCGCTTCGCCGCTTAGCTTGAGCAGAATGCGTTTGTAGACAGGTTTTGCATTGGTAGCCATGATTCTTTCCTGGGAACAGTCAACGAATGGGGATGGTTAATTCAGACGACATCATGTCGCATATCAGCAAGTTCTGTATCAGAGCAGACTGATTTTTAAAGCCAGATAAAAAGGAACCGCCAATTGGCGGCTCCCTTAAAAATTAAGACTGCTTGGACATTGCAGCAACTTCTGCTGCGAAGTCAGTCTCAACTTTCTGGATGCCTTCGCCCACTTCAAAGCGGATGAAGCCATTCACGTCGGCATTGTGCTCTTTCAGAATCTGACCAACAGTTTTGCTTGGGTCGATGACGAAAGGCTGACCAGTCAGAGAAACTTCACCGGTGAATTTCTTCATACGGCCTTCAACCATTTTCTCTGCGATTTCTTTTGGCTTGCCAGACTGCATAGCGATGTCCAACTGAACCTGGTATTCTTTCTCTACCACTTCAGCAGACACGTCTTCTGGTTTAACGAATTCTGGCTTGCTTGCAGCGATGTGCATTGCAATTTGCTTAACCAGATCTTCATCAGCGCCTTTAGCTGCCACCAGAACGCCGATGCGAGCACCGTGCAGGTAGCTACCCAATACGTCGCCTTCAAGTACTGAAACGCGACGGATGTTGATGTTCTCACCGATTTTAGCAACCAGAGCAACACGTTCTTCTTCGAACTGTGCTTTCAGAACGTCAACGTCAGTGATTTTGCCAGCAACCGCTGCGTCCAGTACTTTGTTTGCGAAAGCCTGGAAACCGCCGTCTTTAGCGACGAAGTCAGTCTGGCAGTTAACTTCCAGAATGATGCCGTAGGTGC
>Ga0160438_1000264_pt1 | contig 16779 bp, 13 predicted proteins | sample HID1975K_E0MG_FD_108203 | JGI IMG/M metagenome (GOLD analysis project Ga0160438, IMG submission 108203) | Enriched soil microbial communities from UW Madison campus, WI, USA - HID1975K_E0 MG | ecosystem: Environmental > Terrestrial > Soil > Unclassified | place: USA: Madison, Wisconsin...
GTAGAAACCGCGATGCTCACGTCGAAGTAGTTGTGATAAACCACGTCTTCGCCATCAATAGAAGCGTTCACTTCCGGATAGCGTTTCAGTGCTTCAACGACCGCTTTGATGTAGAAGGACATGAAGCCCAGACGTACACCGTGGCGTTTCTCAAAAGATTCACCGTACTGCTTACGCAGTTCCATGATTGGCTTCATGTTCACTTCGTTAAACGTCGTGAGCATGGCGGTGGAATTTTTCGCTTCCAGCAGACGTTCAGCAACGCGTTTGCGCAGGCGAGTCATTGGAACGCGTTTTTCGCTACGGCCAGCCAGTGGCGCAACCGGAGCTTTGGATTCTTCTGCCGCTTTAGCTTGAGCAGGTTGAGCCGCTTTCGCCTGAGTCAGATGCTTATCCACATCTTCACGGGTGATACGACCGCCAACACCGCTGCCTTTAATGGCATTAGCATCCAGAGAATGCTCTGCAATCAGGCGGCGAATAGCCGGGCTGAGAGCGTCATTGCTCTGCTCTTCCAAAGAAGCCTGCTGGCGCTGCGCCGGGGTAGACTCTTTGCTTTCTGCTTTCGCAGAAGTCTCTTTACCAGAGCTGTTGCCTTCACGCAGGCGACCCAGGATTTGACGAGAAGTTACGGTGGTGCCTTCATCTTCCAGTACAGCATCCAGAATACCATCTGCAGACGCCGGTACTTCCAGTACCACTTTGTCAGTTTCGATTTCCACCAGCACTTCGTCACGGGTCACGGTGTCACCCGGTTTTTTATGCCAGGTTGCAACAGTCGCATCGGCAACGGACTCAGGCAGGTCAGGAACTAGAATATCTACGCTACTCATTTTTTATCCTTTAATTAATCGACGTTCAGCGCGTCATTAACCAGATCTTGCTGCTGTTTCTGGTGAACGGACAAGTACCCTACCGCAGGTGATGCGGAGGCTGGACGACCTGCATAACGCAGGGCTGATCCAAATGGGATCACTTCACGGAAATGGTGCTGGCTACAGTACCATGCGCCCTGGTTAAGCGGCTCTTCCTGGCACCACACAAAATCATGTACGTGAGCAAATGGTTTCAATGCTTCCTGCACCGCCTGGTGCGGGAACGGATACAACTGTTCGATGCGCACAATCGCCACATCTTTTTGATCGTTCTTACGACGCTGTTCCAGCAAATCGTAATAAACCTTACCAGAACACAGGACGACGCGTTTCACCGCTTTAGGATCAAGCTCGTCAACTTCGCCAATGGCAGGTAAGAAGGTGCCGTTAGCCAGTTCTTCCATGGTGGAAACTGCCAGAGGGTGACGCAGCAGAGACTTAGGCGACATCACCACCAGCGGACGACGCATGCCGCGCAGCGCCTGGCGACGCAGCATGTGATAAACCTGCGCTGGAGTAGAAGGCACGCAAACCTGCATGTTTTGTTCAGCACACAGTTGGAGGTAACGCTCCAGACGCGCGGAGGAGTGCTCCGGGCCCTGGCCTTCGTAACCGTGCGGCAGCAACATCACCAGGCCACACATACGGCCCCATTTCTGCTCGCCGGAACTGATGAACTGGTCGATAACAACCTGAGCACCGTTGGCGAAGTCGCCGAACTGAGCTTCCCAGATAGTCAGCGTTCGAGGTTCCGCAGTGGCATAACCGTATTCGAACGCCAGAACTGCTTCTTCAGACAGTACGGAGTCCCAAACTTTAAACTCACCCTGGCTGTTGTGAACGTGTTGCAGTGGCGTGTAAGTTGAACCGTTAGTCTGGTTGTGAATCACAGCGTGGCGGTGGAAGAATGTCCCGCGCCCCACGTCTTCACCCGACAAACGCACAGAAACGCCTTCATCAACCAGAGTTGCATACGCCAGATTTTCAGCTGCGCCCCAGTCAAATTTCTTCGCGCCGTTCGCCATTTCCATGCGGTCGCTGTAGATTTTCGCTACGCGTGACTGCATCTCAACGGTTTCAGGGGCGCTACTAATACGCTTAGCCAGCTCCTGCAAACGCTTCATCTCTACCTTGTTCGGATAGCTCTCATCCCACTCGTGGTTGAGGTATGGCGACCAGGTAAATGAATGCATGTTCATTGGGCGGTATTCTTCAACCACACATTCGCCAGCATCCAGCGCGTCACGATAGAGATTCACCATTTCGGTGGCATCTTCAAGCGTTGCCAGTTTTTGCTGCTCCAGACGGTCTGCGTAGATCTTACGCGGCGTCGGGTGTTTCTTAATTTTCTGATACATCACTGGCTGAGTTGCGCTTGGCTCATCAGCTTCGTTATGACCATGGCGACGGTAGCAAACCAGATCGATAAACACGTCGCGCTTAAAGGTATTACGGAAGTCCAGCGCCAGACGAGTCACAAACGCTACCGCTTCCGGATCATCTGCATTCACGTGGAAAATTGGCGCCATCACCATCTTACCGATATCGGTACAGTACGGCGTAGAACGCGCATCCAGCGGGTTAGAGGTGGTGAAACCAATCTGGTTGTTGATAACAATGCGAACGGTACCGCCCACTTCGTAACCACGCGCTTTGGACATGTTCAGGGTTTCCTGAACCACGCCCTGTCCGGCTACCGCGGCGTCACCATGAATGGTGATTGGCAGAACCTGGTTAATGCCTGGTTTTTCCAGACGGTCCAGACGCGCGCGCACAGAGCCGATAACCACCGGGCTAACGATTTCGAGGTGTGACGGGTTAAACGCCAGCGCCAGGTGTACCAGGCCGCCTTCGGTTTCAACGTCAGATGAGAAGCCCATGTGGTACTTCACATCACCGGTGCCGAGGTGTTCTTTATGCTTACCGGCGAACTCGTCGAACAGTTCCTGCGGTTTTTTACCCAGTACGTTGATGAGTACGTTCAGGCGGCCACGGTGTGCCATACCCAGAACCACTTCACGTGTGCCGCTCTTGCCCGCATGGCGGATCATCTCTTTGAGCATTGGCACCAGTGCATCACCGCCTTCCAGCGAGAAGCGTTTTGCGCCTGGGAATTTCGCACCCAGGTAACGCTCAAGGCCTTCTGCTGCAGTCAGCTCCTGCAGGAAGCGTTTTTTCTCATCAACCGTAAATGTTGAGTGACCCACTACCGATTCAATGCGCTGCTGAATCCAGCGTTTTTCTTCGGTGTTGGTGATGTGCATATATTCCGCACCGATAGATCCGCCGTAAGTCTGCTTCAGCGCACTGATCAAGTCGGACAACTTCATGGTTTCTTTGCCGCTGGCAAAAGAACCCACATTGAAAGTTTCCTGAAGATCGGCGTCAGTCAGATTATGGAAGGCCGGGTCAAGATCGGGAACCGCGTCCTGTTTCCACAAACCAAGTGGATCAAGGTTTGCAGCCTGATGGCCACGGAAACGCCAGGCGTTGATCAGCTGCAACACTTTGACTTGCTTGACGTCGGTGTCAGGGTCGGTAATTGCGGTGGAATAACGTGAGGCATCCTTCGCCAGACGACGGAAATAATCACGTGTTTTGGAATGGAATTGATCCGGTCTGGCCCCGGTTCCAGGTAATTGCTGGAACATTGAGCGCCAGTGCGCATCAACAGAGTCAGGATCGGTTAAGAAGTCTTCATAGAGCTGCTCTATCCAGGACTGGTTTGCACCTGCCAGGTAAGAGGAATCCAGCCAGGCTTTCATTTCGCCGTTCTGCATCGTGATCCCTTAAGCATTTATATGCTTATTTCGCCGTGAATAACTATTGCGTACACATGTGGTACACATTACCGGGGTTCACAACTACGAGCCTTTTTCCTTTCCAGGCGGCTCGAGAAGGAACCTTTAAAAACTGTCGCAACAGGGCAGTTTTTAAAGGTTTCCTGCAAATTTTCCCCTCTCCCGAAGGAGAGGGAACTAAAAGCTAGGCACTCTTTTGCAGCAACATCGACTTAATGTGGCCGATGGCTTTCGTCGGGTTCAATCCCTTAGGACAAACACTGACGCAATTCATGATGCCATGGCAGCGGAATACGCTGAAAGCATCACTGATTCCGTCAAGACGACTTGCGGTTTCAGTATCACGGCTGTCAATCAGGAAGCGATATGCCGCCAGTAAACCTGCCGGGCCGATGAACTTATCCGGGTTCCACCAGAATGATGGGCAGGAAGTCGAGCAGCACGCACACAGAATACACTCGTACAATCCATCCAATTTCTCACGCTGCTCGGGTGATTGTAAATGCTCACGAGCCGGTGGATTTTGCCCATTATTCAACAAGTAAGGCTTAATCTTCTCATATTGAGCATAGAATTGCCCCATGTCTACAACCAGATCGCGCACAACCGGCAATCCAGGCAGTGGACGGATCACAATCTTCTGCTTTCCATTGCCCAACGCGGAGATCGGGGTGATACAAGCCAGGCCATTTTTACCGTTCATGTTCACGCCATCGGAGCCACAAACCCCTTCACGGCACGAACGACGGAACGATAGCGTTGGGTCTTTTTCTTTCAGTTGCATCAGCGCGTCAAGCAACATCATGTCGCGCCCTTCTTCCCCTTCCAGGGTGTACTCCTGCATACGCGGAGCATCGTCAACATCCGGGTTGTAGCGATAAATAGAGAATTCGAGTTTCATCACTTTGCTCCGCTATTAATAAGTACGCACTTTCGGCGGGAATGCCGGACGCAGTTTCGGCTGCATGTTCACCTCACGGCGAGTCATGCTTTCCGACTCTGGCAGATACAGGCTGTGACACAGCCAGTTTGCATCGTCACGTTCCGGATAGTCGAAGCGGCTATGCGCGCCACGGCTTTCGGTGCGGAAGTTAGCGGAAACAGCGGTCGCAAAAGCAGTTTCCATCAGGTTATCAAGCTCGAGGCACTCAACGCGCTGGGTGTTGAACTCGCTTGAAGTATCATCCAGACGGGCGTTTTTCAGGCGCTCGCGAATTTCTTTCAGTTGCTCAAGACCTTTTGCCATCGCATCACCTTCACGGAATACCGAGAAGTTGTGCTGCATACATTCCTGAAGCGCTTTGCGGATTTGTACCGGATCTTCGCCGTTACGGTTGCCGTTCCAGCGGTTCAAACGTTCCAGTGCGGCATTAATTTCGTCTTCGGTCGCGTCACGCAGCTCGCCCTGCTCTGCGATAGACTCCAGCAGATGCATGCCCGCAGCGCGGCCAAACACCACCAGATCCAGCAGTGAGTTACCGCCCAGACGGTTTGCACCGTGAACGGATACACAAGCGATTTCACCGACGGCAAACAGACCAGGAATCAGAACGTCTTCGCCCTGCTCATTCACGGTCAGCGCCTGGCCAGTGACTTTGGTCGGGATGCCGCCCATCATATAGTGGCAAGTTGGGATAACCGGGATTGGCTCTTTAACCGGGTCAACGTGGGCAAAGGTACGAGACAGTTCGAGGATGCCCGGCAGACGGGATTCGAGAACTTCTTTGCCGAGGTGGTCAAGTTTCAGTTTCGCGTGTGGACCCCATGGGCCATCACAGCCACGGCCTTCGCGGATTTCAATCATAATGGAACGCGCAACAACGTCACGGCCCGCCAGATCTTTCGCGTTTGGCGCGTAACGCTCCATGAAGCGCTCGCCGTGTTTGTTCAGCAGATAACCGCCTTCACCACGACAACCTTCTGTAACCAGCACACCCGCACCCGCAATGCCGGTTGGGTGGAACTGCCACATTTCCATATCTTGTACAGGCACGCCAGCACGCAGCGCCATGCCAACACCGTCGCCGGTATTAATGTGCGCGTTAGTTGTGGACTGATAAATACGGCCCGCACCACCGGTTGCCAGGATGGTCGCTTTCGCTTTGAAGTAAACTACTTCGCCGGTTTCGATACACAGCGCGGTAGTACCGACTACTGCGCCATCGGCGTTTTTCACCAGATCGAGTGCATACCATTCAGAGAAGATCGTGGTTTTGTTCTTCAGGTTTTGTTGGTACAGGGTGTGCAATAAGGCGTGACCAGTACGGTCAGCCGCTGCTGCAGTACGTGCCGCCTGCTCGCCACCGAAGTTCTTCGACTGGCCGCCAAACGGACGCTGATAAATAGTGCCATCATCAAGACGGGAGAACGGCAGACCCATGTGTTCCAGTTCCAGAATCGCTTCAGGGCCGGTTTTACACATATATTCAATGGCGTCCTGGTCACCGATATAGTCGGAACCTTTTACCGTGTCATACATATGCCATTCCCAGTTGTCTTCGTGGGTATTACCCAGCGCTACGGTGATACCACCTTGCGCAGACACGGTATGGGAACGGGTTGGGAAAACTTTAGACAGCAAGGCGCAAGTCTGGCCACCTTGTGAAATTTGCAGTGCGGCGCGCATACCTGCACCACCAGCACCAATGACAACTGCATCAAACTCTCTGACTGGTAAACTCATTACACACCCCACACCACAACGAATCCATAAATGACGTAAACCAGCAGTGCTACAACAATCACGAATTGCAGCCCAAGACGAATCGCCACTGGTTTAACGTAGTCGGTCAACACCTGCCACATGCCAATCCAGGCATGGATCAAAATTGAGAACAATGTCAGCAGGGTGAACACTTTGGTGAAGGCGGAGCCGAAGAAACCACTCCAGACTTCGTAGGTTAAATCGCCGGTAACAGCGAAGAAGCCAATCATATAGATGATGTACAGGGTGATTACGATGGCGGAGGCACGAACCAGAATATAGTCATGCACACCATTGCGACCTAATGCGGAGGCATTGCTTACCATACGAGGACTCCTGCGAGAAGTGAAAGCACGACAGTAATAACAAAGGAAATCATTGCGGATCGTTTGCCCGCTATCAGGGTTTCTTCCAGTAAGCCGGTGTCCATCAGGATGTGGCGAATACCCACAACAACGTGGTATGCCAACGCGGTGAGGATGCCCCACATGATGAATTTAACAAAGAAGCTACTCATTATGGATGAAGCAACGAGGAAGCCTTCTGGAGAAGAGAGTGACTGGCCTAACAACCACAGTAGAATGCCAACAGCCACAAAGGTGATCACGCCGGATACACGATGGAGGATGGAAGCGATCGCAGTGACGGGGAACCTCATCGTTGTCAGATCGAGGTTTACAGGTCTTTGTTTTTTCGCATTTTTTATCATGAATAGCGCCCACATGCTGTTCTTATAGTTTCCTTCCTCCGGATCTGCAGGCGGGGTCAGACAGCGTGAACTTTCTATAACTGTGCGTCATGCAAAAACAGCTACATCCAGATGCCAAAAAACTGGCTACAACGCTGGGTGGCTCCCGGTGGCAGGGTATTCCGGAGACCTGGCGGCAGTATAGGCGCTTCACAAATTCATTACAATTAACCTACATATAGTTTGAAGGGTTTTGGTCGGAACAGTGAGCAGGATCACGATAACAACATTATTTTAAATTTTAATCATCTGATTTGACAAAACTTAAACATTCTTGTTACAAACAGAGCCAGAAAAGCCGTATAATTCGTAAAAGTTATAGGGTCTGCCTTTCACCTGAGAATAAGTTATGTAACAGTGTATCGGTATTGACCCAATCAATCAGGACAGTTATTAGTGGTATACAGGTTTGAATGATATGGACTGCTAACGCTCTGATTTGCTGATTTTTCGCCTGCGTGGCATATGTTACCTGCAAGCGCCCTTCGCTCTGTACCCTTGCTGTACACAATCAAAACAGAGCCACGAGCATATAAAAAAACGGGTAAGCGTCACGGTTGGTTTGAAAGCAAGTCGGGCATCCCGCAGTCTGATAAATTAGGCGCTAAGGAGACCGTAAATGGCTGATAAAAAAGCAACTCTCACCTACAATGGTGATGATGCTATCGAACTGGATGTGCTAAAGGGCACGCTCGGTCAGGATGTAATTGATATCCGTAGTCTTGGTTCTAAAGGTGTGTTTACTTTTGACCCGGGTTTCACCTCTACCGCATCATGCGAATCAAAAATCACCTTTATCGACGGTGATGAAGGCATCTTGTTGCACCGTGGTTTCCCGATCGATCAACTGGCAACCCATTCCAATTATCTCGAAGTCTGCTATATCCTGCTAAACGGTGAAAAGCCGACTCAAGAACAATACGAAGAATTCAAAACCACCGTTACCCGTCACACCATGATCCACGAACAAATCACCCGTTTGTTCCACGGTTTCCGTCGTGACTCTCACCCGATGGCTGTTATGTGCGGCGTGACCGGTGCGTTGGCAGCGTTTTACCATGACTCCATGGACGTGACTAACCCACGTCACCGCGAGATTGCAGCTTTCCGTCTGCTGTCCAAAATGCCAACGATGGCAGCGATGTGTTACAAATATTCCATCGGCCAGCCGTTCGTTTACCCACGTAACGACCTCTCTTACGCGGGCAATTTCCTGAATATGATGTTCTCCACACCATGCGAAGAGTACGTGGTGAACCCAATTCTGGAACGCGCAATGGACCGTATTCTGATCCTGCACGCCGACCACGAGCAAAACGCTTCAACCTCTACAGTGCGTACCGCCGGTTCTTCTGGTGCTAACCCGTTCGCCTGTATCGCAGCCGGTATCGCATCCCTGTGGGGACCTGCGCACGGTGGTGCTAACGAAGCGGCACTGAAGATGCTCGAAGAAATCAGCAGCGTTGAACACATTCCTGAGTTCATCCGTCGTGCGAAAGACAAGAACGACTCTTTCCGTCTGATGGGCTTTGGTCACCGCGTCTACAAAAACTACGACCCGCGTGCCACTGTGATGCGTGAAACCTGCCATGAAGTGCTGAAAGAGCTGAATCTGAAAGATAACAGCCTGCTGGAGGTGGCGATGGAACTTGAGCACATTGCGCTTAACGACCCGTACTTCATCGAGAAGAAACTCTACCCGAACGTGGACTTCTACTCCGGTATCATCCTGAAAGCGATGGGAATTCCATCTTCCATGTTTACCGTTATCTTCGCGATGGCGCGTACCGTGGGCTGGATTGCACACTGGAACGAAATGCACGACGACGGCATCAAAATTGCCCGTCCACGTCAGCTGTACACCGGCTACGAACAGCGTGATTTCAAATCTGATTTGAAAAAATAAGTTCGTTTCTGGAAAGTAAAAACGCGCCAAATGGCGCGTTTTTTTATATCTGAAACAGCTCCTGAACCCTGCGCATTGTTATGCCTGCGGCGTATCCGTCAGATTAGTGATGCTCACGCCCTGCGGTGTCGACGTTTGCGTCTCTGTCGGCGACTGAATGGTTGGTGTCAACTCGGTGACTTTCGGCGGTTCCTGTGTTTCCGGCGTTGCGACTGGCGCGGCGGGTGCTTCAGCCTGCGTCTGTTCGGTGGCGGCAGGCTCTTCAATTTGCTTCGGTATCATCGGAATGGGTTCTGCCGGAATCGATTCTGATTTCGGTTTCGGTACTGGAGTTGATGCACGGACGATAAATGTCGGTTTGCCGTTCGTCACAGAATAGGTCACATGGCTGATAACGTCGCTTGATGTCGACACTTCGACAGGCGCGATGGTCACACGACCAATCAGCGTCCGGGCATAGCCGCCGACTTTATGCTTGCCCTCAGGCAGTTGAACCTCGAGACTCTCACTCGTCCCCAGCTTACCGGCATCCTTGCTATCGACAGTCACGTAAATTGCAGTGCCATCGTCAGTTTTAGTCGGAATATGCGTCACTGTCACCCGCGAGGAGCCGAAATCGAAAACCGGAGCCTGGTCGGCTGTTTTCGATTTTGTGCATCCCGTGAGGGCTAAAACGGCTGCCATGGCAGTCAGGGCGAAACGATAACTCATAGTACAACGTCTTCCTTTAAGATTTTTTTGTGATCTGCGTCCCAATATACCCGATCTCTGCCCGATGAGATAAACGCAATCTTCAGGATTGTTTAATGCTGACAGCCCGGGCACCAATAAAATGGCCTGGAGGAAAGCATTGTTTTCTCGATGATGCCACCGCAGCGTTCGCACTTCTGCCCCGCCCGATGAAACACCTTAAAGCTAAAAATCGCCCCATGATGCTTATTTTCATCGACATTCCCACGCGTATTGTAGGAATGTCGCGGAATATCAAGCAGTGCATGCGACAGTTTGTCGAGTTGCTCGGGGATTAAATCCTGTGCTTTATGCTGCGCCAGCAACCCCACCGCCCAAAGAATTTCAACGCGCAGATAGTTTCCTAATCCTGCCAGAAATGCCTGATCCAACAGCAGACCGCTGAACTGCCGCTTGCGAAATCTCGTCGACAACAAACGCTCTTTCACCTGTTCAGCGTTCAGTGCGAGATCCAAAACATCCGGCCCGACGCGCAACAAAAATGGATGTTTCGCCAGACCGTCTGCATCGAGCATTTCAATATCCGAAGCGCTATAGAGCAAAATGGCTTTATCGGCTGTCTGCAATTTCACGCGCAGTACTCGCGTGGTTTCCGGCATTTCCCCGGTGTTGACCACGCGCCACACGCCATAAAGCTGGTTGTGGCTATAAAGGGTTAACCCGCCAGAAAAATGCGTCAGCAGCGCTTTGCCGCGCGTTTCGATACGCTCAACTATTTGCCCCACAAGCGCCTGTTCAAACGCTTTTAATTCAGGAAAGGCGAACCACGCCGCAGTTAAAGGTTTACCTAAAACCGCGGCTTCGAGTTTATCCGCCGCTCGTCGTATTTCCGGGCCTTCTGGCATCACATTATCCCTGAAAATCAGTCTTCGTTATTCAGCCGCCAGGCCAGTTGCTCGAGATAAATATGCTGCTCGCGACGCGCTTTCAGCGCTTCCTCAAGCGTGCATTGCACAAAATGCACGGGTTCGCCGAGTCGTATTTGCGCCAGGTTAAACATATCGGCTTCGATTACGCAGGCGATTCTCGGATAGCCGCCGGTTGTCTGAGCATCGTTCATCAGTACAATAGGCTGCCCCTTGTGCGGCACCTGAACCACACCGGGTAACAAGCCATGCGACAGCAACTCGCGGTCAGTAGTGCGCTCCAGGCGCTGCCCCTGTAAGCGATAGCCCATGCGGTTACTTTGCGGGCTTAACTGCCACGGCAGACGCCAGAATTCATCTTGCGAAGTTTGCGTAAATTCATGATATTCCGGCCCCGCCAGCGCCCGAATGCGATTGCCCCAGAGCAACTGTTTCACGCCCCGCGCTTCGCGGAAATGGCGTGTGGTAGGTAGCACAGGGATCTCATCGCCATCTTTCAGTAAGCGTCCTTCAAGGCCACCCACTTGCGCTTTAAGATCGGTACTGTACGACCCCAGAACCTCAGGCACATCCAGACCACCCGCAACAGCAAGATAACTCCGCATGCCACGCTCAGGGTTTTTGAGCTTCAGTTGCTGACCCGCTTTCACCGGTAAACGCCAGCCCGTCCACACCGCACGACCATCCAACTCGGCATGGCAACCCGCACCGGTCAGGGCAAACCAGGTATCCTGAGTAAACTCAACGACGCAATGGCCAAGCGTGATTTCCAGCGCTGCGCTTTCCGGCGCATTTCCTACCAACAAATTAGCGATTTGTAACGCTGGTGCATCAAGCGCACCGCAGCGGCTCACGCCTAATTGACGATAGCCATAGCGGCCGGTGTCTTGCACTGACATGTGCATCCCGGCACGAATAATTTTCAGCACACGCCCTCCTTTTGAGGCACAAAGCGCACGGTATCACCCGGAGTTAATAATGTCGGTTTCTCTGCTGCCGGATTGAATAATTTCAACGACGTCTGACCGATAATTTGCCAACCGCCCGGCGTTGCCAGCGGGTAAATTCCGGTCTGACTGCCGCCAATTCCCACCGAACCGGCAGGAACCATCAAACGCGGTTCAGCGCGTCGTGGGGTGACAAGCGTGGGCGCAAGCCCTGCCAGGTACGCAAAACCAGGCTGGAAGCCGAGGAAATAGACCACGTAATCAACCGCCGCGTGTTGTTCGACCACCTGACTTACCGATAAACCGCAATGCCCGGCCACTTCTGCCAAATCTGGCCCGTGGTTGCCACCGTAAATTACCGGGATTTCCACGCAGCGCGAGGCGGGTATCATGGCTTCACTCTCTTCCCACCAGCGCTGGATGCGTTCAATGCCATCCAGCGCCAGGTTCTGCGGCTCACGTAATACGACGGTGATATTGTTCATCCCAGGGATGACTTCCGACACGGAAGGCGCTTCCAGCAATCGTTGGGTCAATCCCCAGATACGTTGCTGACTTTCCAATGATAATGGCGGCTCCAGTTCGAGAACCACTGCGCTTTCGCCTAATAGATAACAGCGTGCTCTTTGCACTTTTTCTCCTCGGTCTTGCGTTATGCCGGGTTCGGAATATCAATGAAGGTCACGTCTAAATCGGTTTCGCTGTTCAGCCAGTCGCTCAATGCCTGGATGCCGCCGCGTTCAGTGGCGTGATGGCCAGCCGCATAGAAATGCAGACCTTGTTCGCGCGCCGAATGAATAGTTTGTTCTGAAACTTCGCCGGTAATGAAAGCATCGACGCCAAAACGGGCCGCGCTATCAATAAAGCTCTGCCCGCCGCCCGTACACCAGGCCACGCGACGAATGTGTTCCGGGCCGGTATCGCCACACCATAGCGGTGTGCGCCCCAGACGCATTTCAATCCATGACGCCAGTTCAACGCCGGAAAGTGGCGTTGGGAACTCTCCCCAGGGCACCAGCGGCTCAATTTCACCTTTGGTTTCAATGCCCAGCAACGCACCAAGCTGCGCGTTATTACCGAGTTGCGGATGGGCATCAAGCGGCAGGTGCCAACCAAACAGATTGATATCGTGAGCCAGCAGCGCTTTGAGGCGATTGCGTTTCATGCCGCGAATCACCGGCGATTCACCTTTCCAGAAATAACCATGGTGAACGATGATAGCGTCTGCCTGTTGGCGTATCGCCTCATCAATCAGCGCCTGGCTTGCGGTCACGCCGGTCACAATTTTGCGAATCTCTTCGCGCCCTTCAACCTGCAAACCATTCGGTGCGTAATCGCTTATCGCAGCACTATTGAGCTTCTCGTTAATCAGACGTTCGAGTTCGCTATTTTTCATCTTCTTTCTCTCAAGATTTCCGGGCCGCTTCATAAGCGGCGAGTGTCGCGATACGTGCTTGTTTATGTTCAACAATGGGGCGTGGATAGTCCAGCTTCAATTGTTGTTTTTCTGCCCAAACCCAGGGCGTATGAATATATTTATCCGGAACATCAGTCAGCTCAGGCAACCAGCGGCGGATAAATTCCCCTTGCGCATCAAAACGCTCACCCTGTGTGGTCGGGTTGAAGATGCGAAAATAAGGTGCCGCGTCGGTGCCTGTGGAAGCTGCCCATTGCCAGCCGCCATTGTTTGCGGCGAGATCCCCATCAATCAGTTGTGACATAAAGTAGCGTTCACCACGCCGCCAGTCACACAATAAATCTTTGACCAGAAAACTCGCCACCACCATGCGTAAACGATTGTGCATCCAGCCTGTGGTGTTGAGCTGGCGCATAGCCGCATCGACAATCGGGAAACCTGTTTTCCCTTGCTGCCAGGCGATAAACTGCGATTCATCTTGTCGCCAGACAACGTTGTCTGTCCATGAGATAAATGGCTGATGGCGACAAAGTTTCGGATACGCCACCAGCAAATGGCGATAAAACTCACGCCAGATTAATTCGTTTAGCCAGATACTCCCACTTCCCCCCTCCAGCGCCTGGGGATGTTCTTTCAGCAGACGATGTAAACACTGGCGTGGGGACAACACACCCGTCGCCAGATACGCCGATAAGCGGCTGGTCCCGTCGATGGCGGGGAAATCCCGTTGTTGCTCGTAATCGGCAACCGGCTGGCGGCAAAACTGGCGCAGTTGGTTAATCGCCTGCTGTTCGCCGATGGGGAACAAACTTTCATCTATTGGCTGGCGGGAATAATCAAATTCGCGGAGTATTTCTGGCTCAGGCAATGTGATTTCACGTGCTTTCGGCGCCGGAACACATTCCGGTAAACCTTCGTGCAAGCGTTTGATAAACGCTTTGCTAAAAGGTGTGAAGACTTTGTACATCTCGTGATTGCCCGTTGTGACGCTGCCGGGCGGCAGTAATACGCTGTCATCAAAACCCTGACAAACCACATCCCGACCCAGCGCCTTCTCAACCGCTGCATCACGCTGGCGTTCATTAAGTTCGTATTGATAGTTATAAAACAGGGCGTCGATGTGCTGCTGTTCGCAGAAACTCTTCAGGTATTCAGCGCAGGCATTAAAATCAGCCACTTCATGAACCCGCAACTCAATACCGCGCTGGGCAAGTGCGTGAGACAAACTTTGCACGTGTTGCCAGATAAACTCGGCCTGACGCGGCGCCATATCGTGCTGCCGCCATTGCCCTGGCGTGGCGATAAAAAGACCAACGACACGAGCGTGGGGATCACGACATGCGGCTGCTAAAGCCAGGTTATCATTTACCCGTAGATCATTGCGAAACCAGACCAGATGCGTGGTCATAAAACTCCATATTTAATTACCTGGCGCAAGATATGCTTCCGCACGTTTGAAAATGCTCGCTTAAGTGTAGCAAGCCCATAAAACAAAAAGGGCCACCCTGTTGGGCAGCCCTTTCACAGGTCGGGTTGGAACTACATCATCGGTGTCGCCATACGCACCAGCTTAATCATCGGTTGCGGGTAAACACCCAGCAACAACACCAGCACGGCAGAGATCAGCACGACAACGCCGCCCGCAGTAAATGCCCAGTTTGTTGGCGCATCACGGCCTGGCTGTTGCGGTGCGTTCAGGTACAAACTCACCGTCACACGCAGATAGTAGTAAAGACCAATCGCACTGCCCAGTACCACAGCACCGGTCAGCCACCACAGGTGAGACTGCACACCGACGGCGATGATGTAGAACTTACCGATGAAGCCCAGGGTCATTGGGATACCCGCCAGAGACAACATCATCACGGTCATCACCGCAGACAGAATCGGCTTGTGCCAGAACAGACCACGATAGGAGTACAGCGAATCAGCATCCGGACCACGGTACGGGCTGGACATCAGGCTGACAACACCGAACGCGCCGAGGCTGCTGAACAGATAACCGGCCAGATACACACCAACGGATTCCATCGACATATCGCCGCTTTGCAGCGCAATCAGTGCCACCAGCAGATAACCCAGGTGCGCGATAGACGAATAACCCAGCAGGCGTTTGATGTTGGTCTGGCTCAACGCCATCAGGTTACCAACGATGATAGAAGCGAAGGCGATAATCCCCAGCACCACACGCACTGCTTCGCTATCGCCGACTGGCGCATAGAGGAACAGACGCATCACCACACCAAAGATGGCGATTTTGCTGGCGGTTGCCAGGAAAGTGGAAACCGGAGCTGGCGCGCCCTGGTAAACATCTGGTGTCCACAGGTGGAATGGAACCAGTGACAGTTTAAAGCCAAGTCCAACAATCATCAGACCCAGACCCGCCAGCAGCAGCGGTTCATGCAGCATGTTATCGGCGAGGCTCTTACCGAGGCTCACAAACGACAGGTCGCCAGATTCCGCATACACCAGCGCCATACCGAACAGCAGGAATGAAGACGCTGCGGCAGACAGAATAGTGTATTTGATACTGGCTTCCAGCGAACGTTTCTGGCGGAAAGCGTAACCAATCAAACCGAACAGCGGCAGAGAAATCAGCTCGATACCGAGGAACAACGCTGCCAGGTGATTTGCGTTAGCCAGCAGAATACCGCCGAGAGCGGCAATCAAGACCAGTAAGTAAAACTCTTCGCGGTTGTCGGTATAACCTTGCAACCACGGATAAGCAAACGTACAAGTCGCAAGGCTCGCCAGCAAAACCAAACCGGTGTAAAGCATCGCATAGCCATCAACGCGCATCAGCGGCGTGACGTCCATTGCGCCAGCCTGGCCAACAAACCACAGTGAAACGAGTGCGGCGTTCAGGCCGATTACTGCCAGTGTTGCATTGACAAAATGGTCGCGTCGCCACGCTATGGAGAGCATCACAACCACCACCGTCAATCCGACGACGAGCAGCGGTAGCAGCGCGATCAATTGTTGAGGAGTTATAGTCATGGCGAATTACGGCCTTGTAGTTGGAATTGAACTGGTAAACCACTGCTGAATATTGCTCATCGCGGAATGCGAAGTATCCAGAATTGGCTGCGGGTAGAAGCCCAACAGGACTAACAACACCACCAGCAACAGGATGATAAAGAACTCGCGCAGCGACATGCCTGCCAGTTGTTTATCACTGATTTCACTTTTCGCTTTACCGAAGTAAGCACGATGAATCATCGCCAGAGAATATACCGAGGCAAAGACCAGACCGAAGGTCGAGATAATCGTAATCATTGGCACGACACGGTAGCTGCCGAACAGAATCATAAATTCGCCAACGAAGTTACCGGTACCCGGCATACCCAGCGTTGCCACTGCAAAGAACAGCGACAGACCTGGCAGCCATTTAATTTTGTTCCACAGACCACCCATCAGACGCATATCACGAGTGTGCAGACGCTCGTAAATCTGACCACAGATGATGAACATACCGGCCGCAGAAAGACCGTGCGCAATCATCTGAATCACCGCCCCCTGGTAAGCCAGTTGGCTGCCGGTATAAATGGCAATCAACACGAAGCCCATGTGGGAAACGGAGGTATAAGCAATCAGGCGTTTGATATCGGTTTGTGCGAAGGCCATCCACGCGCCGTAGAAGATACCGATGACACCCAGCCACATAGCGATTGGGGCAAATTCAGCGGAGGCTTCCGGGAACAGCGGCAGTGCGAAACGCAGCAGGCCATAGGCCGCGGTTTTCAGCAAGATACCTGCGAGGTCAAC
>Ga0160438_1000265_pt1 | contig 16709 bp, 16 predicted proteins | sample HID1975K_E0MG_FD_108203 | JGI IMG/M metagenome (GOLD analysis project Ga0160438, IMG submission 108203) | Enriched soil microbial communities from UW Madison campus, WI, USA - HID1975K_E0 MG | ecosystem: Environmental > Terrestrial > Soil > Unclassified | place: USA: Madison, Wisconsin...
CAGCACAAGAGAAACGGTGGAGACCGAAACTCCAGCCAGTTGTGCCACATCAATAATATTGACCTTTTTCATCCTGCTCCTTCGTGCCAAATTTCCTTGTTATCAATACCATAAAGCCCCCGGCAAACATACCGGGGGCTTATAAGATTCAGATAACTAATTTACTTACCGATCATTGTGGACATCGTCTGCGCGATAAACTGCGCTCGTGCACCAAATATCACCTGAATCCCAGAATCACCGACAAACACCACGCCGCGCGCACCGAGACTATTCAGGCCGTCTTTATCGACATGCTCGCTTTTTTCCACTTCCAGACGCAGACGCGTGATGCAAGAACCGACGGAGTTAATGTTCTCCGCGCCCCCCAGCAGGCCGATAATATCCCCCGCCAGTTCGGTGTCCGTTTTGTCATTCGCGTTAGCGGTAACATCCGCACGGCCCGGCGTTTTCACGTCGAAACGGCGAATCACGTAGCGGAATGTGAAGTAGTAAATCAACGCCATTGGGATACCGACAATCACAGCCGACAGGAAGTTAGTCTGATAACCGTTGAACGAAGGCAAAATACCAAAGGAAATGTAGTCAATCATCCCTGCGGAGAATGACTTGGCGATATGCGCATGCAGCAAATACATACACATATAAGACAGCCCGGCCATAATCGCGTTGAACACATACAGAATTGGCGCAACGAAGATAAAGGTAAATTCTACCGGTTCGGTGATGCCCGTCAGGAAACAGGTCAGCGCCGCAGAGAACAAAATACCGGAGGCAATTTTCTTATTTTTGGTGTTCGCTTCATGGTACATCGCCAGACATGCCGCCGGCAGCGCGAACAACATCAACGGGAACTCACCTTGCATGAATTTACCGGCGTTGTGGTAGCTATCGCTGCTAAAGGATTTCACACCCTCCTCCAACATTTTGAACCAGATTGTCTGATCGCCGTGAATGACCTGGCCTGCGTTTGTGGTGTATTCACCAAACGAATACCAGAATGACGGATACCAGATATGGTGCAAACCCAGCGGGATCAGCGCGCGTTCAACCAGCCCAAAGATAAACGTGGAAAGTGCCTGATTGTCTCCGTTGACAATTACCGACAGCGAATCAATCCCCGACTGAATGTATGACCAGACCCACGGCAGCGCCATACCCAGCAGGAACGACAGGAATGCGGTCGCAATAGCCACAAAGCGCTTACCCGAGAAGAAGCCAAGGAATTCAGGCAACTGCATGGTGTGGAATTTGTTGTAGCACCACGCCGCCAGAATGCCGGAAATCAGGCCACCAAATACGCCCATCTGCAAGGTCGGAATACCGACCACCATGGCGTATTTTCCACCCGCCGCCGCCATTTCCGGCGTGATGTGTAAAACAGTGCCAATAGTCACGTTAATGATAAACACCGACACCGCCGCCGAAAGCGCAGCAATACCAGATTCCGCCGCCAGGCCGACCGCCGAACCAATGGCAAACAGCATCGGCAGGTTGTCGAAAATCACCCCGCCTGCGTTCATCATTAACGGTAAATGGAATTTATCGCCAAAGGCCAGCAACAGACCCGCAGCCGGTAGCAATGAGATAGGCAACATTAATGCGCGGCCTATCATCGACAACTTAGATAACGATTTTGTAATGCTGGATAACAAACTCATAGACAATCCCCCGGTGTTGACGCCGCTATCGCGTTTTCTGAATTTACGCGTTTTTATGCTAGGTAGAACGTTCTACTAGAACGTTCTACCTATACTGGCGAAACGTTTTTTGTCCAGCAACTAAAATCTGAGTTGTAGCCATACTGTTATCGAATATTTGAAGTTGCGCAGGTTTTAACCTGCGCAGTTGTGGGGATTTAGCGAAGATTTTTACGCAGAACGAAAATTAAAAATGCCATCAACAAAGCAGGCAGCCAGACCCACTGAATTTCTGACCAGATGACAGCCTGCCCGCTCGGCTGGAGATAGCGTGAAAGCGCAAAAGGTGCGACACGAATCACCTGCCAGGGGGCAAAAAAGCGTTCATCTGACCACGGCCACAACCAGCCAACACCTTTGCCACCGGTCGTTACCGAGTCCAGCAAACTATGCGAGAGCAGCGAAACGGTCAGGAATAACCAGACCCGCACGATGCCCGCCCGGAACCAGCGATAACCGAACAAACACAGCAAAGGCACCACGAACGCAAACAATAATGAGTGCGTGAAACCTCGATGGCCAAAGGCATTGCCATATGCCACCCCAAATTTGAATGCCAGTACGTCAGCATCAGGCAACATCGCCAGCACAATTCCGCCGAGCAACAAACGCGGTGGAATAATTTTTTTGCCAAACCCCAATCCTAAACAAATGGGAACGGCTGCGTGGGTAATTATGGTTGGCATAAGTTGCGTAGGTTTGTGAGTGAGAAATGGAGAATAGATCAGATTTGCCAAAAAGAAACGGCCCGTAAAGGGCCGGTTTCGGTGAGAAATTACGCTTGAACCGTAATGCTCAGACTTTCAAAAACCACCGTCTGACCTGCAACGATTTTGCAGCGTTTGCGGGTTTCAACAACACCGTCAACTTTCACCAGACCTTCGGCAATCACCGCTTTCGCCTGTGCGCCGCTTTCACACCAGCCTTCCAGCTTCAGCAGATCGCATAATTCAACGTGTGGGTGTTTACCTAATGAGAAGGTCGTCATATTACTCTCCATCGACATCATGATATTCCTCGCAAGCCTGCAAGGTATTCTGGATAAGAGTGGCGACGGTCATTGGGCCAACGCCACCCGGAACCGGCGTAATATACGAGGCTTTGACGGCGGCTTCATCATAATTTACGTCGCCAACCACCTTGCCGCTCTCCAGACGGTTAATACCGACGTCCACGACAATCGCCCCTTCCTTGATCCACTCACCCGGAATAAAGCCAGGTTTGCCAACCGCGACGATGACTAAATCGGCGTTCTCGACGTGCTGACGCAGGTTTTTGGTGAAGCGGTGCGTGACGGTTGTAGTGCAACCTGCCAGCAGCAGTTCCATGCTCATCGGGCGACCGACAATGTTGGATGCGCCAATCACCACGGCGTTCAGGCCGTAAGTATCAATGCCGTAACGCTCAAGCAGCGTCACGATACCGCGCGGCGTACAAGGACGGAGACGCGGCGCACGCTGGCACAGGCGGCCTACGTTGTACGGATGGAAACCATCCACGTCTTTATCCGGGTCAATACGCTCCAGCACTTTTACGTTGTCGATACCCGCAGGCAACGGTAACTGCACCAGAATGCCGTCGATTTCGTTATCCGCGTTGAGCGTATCAATCAATTCCAGAAGTTCTGCTTCGGAGGTGGAATCCGGCAAATCGTAAGAGCGGGAAATAAAGCCCACTTCTTCACAAGCCTTACGTTTGCTACCCACATAAATTTGCGATGCAGGGTTCTCGCCAACCAGTACAACAGCGAGTCCAGGAGCACGTTTTCCAGCGGCAATTCGGGCTTTTACTTTTTCAGCAACTTCAAGCCGTACCTGCTGCGCAATCGTTTTACCGTCAATAATCTTTGCTGCCATCAGTCAGAGGATTCCGTCTGTAATCAAAAAGGAGGGGGATTGTTTCTATTTTGTCAGAAGCCAGGCTCGCTGTCAGGCATTGTTAAGCCTTTATGCTCAAATGTCCGGCAGGTGATTGAAAAGCCATTGACTCAAAAGGTACTGACCGTATAATCCGAGTCCGCAATGCTTCCGAAAGGAATACAGTGCGCCCTTAGCTCAGTTGGATAGAGCAACGGCCTTCTAAGCCGTAGGTCACAGGTTCGAGCCCTGTAGGGCGTACCATTTCGAAGTAAACAGACGTCAACCAACGTCTTTTTTTATGCCTAAAATTCAGCAGGTTGTATGATTTTAGCGCGTCGAAATTCTCTCAGCGTCTACCTACATCTACCAGCATCAAGTAATATATGTTGGTATATGTGATGGTACATTCCCATTCAATGAAATCCTGTACCAACAACCAGCAACGGAGGGGCCCAAATGGCGTTAACCGATGTGAAGGTCAGAAGTGCAAAGCCCACGGATAAGTCTTACAAGCTTACCGATGGTGAAGGAATGCATTTAATGGTTCATCCCAGTGGATCTAAATACTGGCGCTTACAGTACCGCTTTGACGGTAAACAAAAGATGCTGGCGTTGGGTATCTACCCTGAGATTTCTTTATCTGAGGCCAGACAGCGAAGAGATGAAGCTAAGCGGCAAGTCGCTAACGCTATCGACCCCAGCGAACAGAAAAAGGTTGAGAAACAAGCTCGCAAAGCGACGGTGGAAAATACATTCAAAGCTATCGCTTTGGAATGGCATGAGTACAAACGGCCTAACTGGTCAAAGGGTTACGCTGAAGACATTATGGAAGCGTTTGAAAACGATATCTTCCCGGATATCGGTAAGCGCCCAATTGCAGAGATAAAGCCGCTTGAGATTCTCAGCTCGCTTCGTAAACTCGAAAAACGTGGTGTTCTCGACAAGCTGCGTAAAATCCGCCAGGCCTGTAACCAAGTCTTTCGCTATGCCATTGTCACCGGTCGAGCTGAAAGCAACCCAGCCTCAGAGCTGGCAAGTGCATTAACTCCGCCAAAAACTACCCATTATCCTCACCTGTTAGCGGATGAACTTCCTGCTTTCTTAGAGGCTCTCGCCGCTTATTCCGGTAGCCCAATAACTCGGCTTGCAACAAAGATTCTGATGTTAACGGGCGTTCGTACCATTGAGCTCCGCATGGCTGAATGGAAAGAGTTCGATTTCGACAAGCTAGTGTGGGAAGTACCGGTTGAAAGGATGAAGATGCGCCGCCCTCACCTTGTACCACTATCAGAGCAAGTCGTGGCGGCACTGCGAGAGATCCAAGCTGTAACAGGCCGTTATAACCTAGTATTTCCTGGACGTAACGACATCACCAAGCCAATGAGCGAAGCGAGTATCAATCAGGTGCTAAAAAGGATTGGGTATCACGGGAAGGCGACAGGTCATGGCTTCAGGCACACGATGAGTACTACCCTGCACGAGCAAGGTTATAACACGGCGTGGATCGAGTTACAGCTTGCACATGTGGATAAGAATACTATTCGTGGCACATACAACCATGCTCAATATCTGGAGCAGCGTAGGGAAATGTTGCAATGGTACGGGGACTATGTAAGTAGCTTGGAATATGAGAAAGATTATCTGGGAAGCAAAATAAGAGAACGTTCATAATTCTTTGTAATATTAAAAATCACTACAATGTCATCGCTTTATCAAGGTGACCTTCAAAATAAATCACCAACTGTGACAATGTCAAATTCCAGCTTTGGATCGGCATTGTCTGATTCTCCTGGGCATTCATTAACGATCGTACCCACGTAATGTGGGTACAGCCCTAAGCGAGGTTCTGTTTTTCAAACTGTTCCGGGCTAAGTCCGCCACAGGCGCTGTGACGTTGCCAGCGATGGTAGTCACACTCGATATAATTAAACACCGTCGTCTGTATTATTTCCCAGTGGGCAAAGCGTTCTGCGTGTATAAATTCCACTTTCAGCGAGTTAAAGAATCTTTCCGCACAGGCATTATAATAACAGCAATCCTTCGCACTGTTGCTTCCGCCCAGATTATGGCGCTTCAGCAGCCCATGATAATCCTCCGATCAATACTACCCACCCACCTCTGTCCGTATGCGCGATGACTTTTTCCGGGCACTTTCGCCCCACAACACCCTCTGTAACGAATCGCAGGCCTGTAGCGCCATCATACACGGTGACGTGCCTGCACGTGATCACAGGTCAATCACCACCTCCAGGTACAACCAGACTTCGACCGTGCGCAAGTACTTTATATCACCCGCTCATTACTGGTTCGGTCCACTGGAGCTGAAGTCCTGACTCAGCAGATTTTCCGACACCGGCAGACCATGTTCACAATAGCTGACCGGGCTTAATTTCCGGGCAGCCTTTGCACTAAGCCCCTGACGCCAAAGGCTGGTGGTTATGGTTTTGAAGTTGGGCGGCGGAAATTCGGGGCGTACCATAACACTGTTTTACCTCAGTGAAGGCCTTGCGGACAGCTGTATCAGAGATGAACGTAACCGCTAACGCGGGTCAGACTGATGATGACGCAGACACCAGGCATCTTGGTTGCCGCGAGCATCACGAATTACAAGGTATGCAGCTTTAATGCAGAACTCAGCCCGATGTTTTTCGATGAAGACATGCATTATGTCAGGCGCTTCGCCACGTATGTCACAGCCTTTGGGAGAATGGCCTGTTCCTCGTCCCGTTCCGCCAACTGGTGTTTAAGATGGGCAATTCAACGAATACTTGCTGATCATGTTCGCAAGAGCAGCGCGCATTTTTAATGTTACTGTGTATGTATAAAGCTGGGATTCGCACAGATTGAGTTCAGGCGCCTGCTACAACGATGCGTTCCGCAAGCTTCAGGGCTTCGTTGCGAAATTCAGTCGAGTGCAATTTGAGGGGTTGTTTTGAATCGACACGGAATTTGTCATGAGTCACCTCTGGTTAAGAATTTACTCACTTAGTCGCGTGTCTACTGTTCGCGGGTAGGATCAAAAAGGCATACACACTAATAATGTGACACAACAATTTAAATCAATAAGAGCGGAGCGTAATTTTAATGATTCTCATTAAAATTACGCTTATGTAAACCATCCGAAAATACACTTTACAGACCATATTTCTTGCAAATCTTAAAATAACCTTAAGATGGAGATAATTATATTCCAATAGTAACCCTCGGTAGCATTATTAAAACTTAACATATGTACTTTTGGATATACTTTGATGATTACACATCCTTACAATGTGTAATAATAACCATGAATCTATTTATAAGTATATGGTGAAAAAGATGTATATCAATGGTGACAAATATGTATATGAATAATGAAGGTTTTAAAGAGGCTATCAAAACTATTGGTGACGCCATCATTTCAAGTGAATACTCATTTTTGACCCACAGGAAAAAAAATCAACGTCTGGACTTAAAGGATAACAACCAAATTTGCTATCTCGTTGATGGAAGCGTTTCTATTTATAGGGTAGAGGATGGGATTTTAAAATTTACTGTTGATACACCAGCGATACTGGGCCTCGCTCAAATGCGTATACCCACTAAAACACATTTTATGAGATCTGATACTAACTGCGATTTTTGGCTTATTGATGCCGAGCGCGCAACAGAGCTATTAAATAGTAAAAACCTTTGGTGTGAAGCATATGAAATCATTTCACATCACTTGTCTCTGTACATACACAGAGAAAAAATGCAAAGCAAACCATCGGTTAAAGAACTGGTTCTTGAGCATATAAAATATCTGTGGAAGCTTGAAGAGGACGTTCGCAGCAGGACATCAATTTACTCTTTTATCCTGTCACGCAATGCCGTCTCACGCAGTGCTGTGCATAAAGCACTTAATGAACTGATTGCTGATGGCCTTATTGAAGTCTACCGCGGTATTTTAAATAACTATCACTGCCAACGTTAACATACGTCACTTCAATATAATACAACCTACTGATAGGATTGTAATTATATGTTCTTTATCATGCCTGCGAATTATGCAGGGAACACAGATATATTAATTGAAGACGAGCAACACTCGCTTCAATTGATTTTTATTCATTGGACAATTAAATACCAGAGAGAGCTATGTATTATATCTAAATAATGCATAGCTCTCACAGAGGCTAACTCGCGCCCCCCTTCCTCATTTGGGATTCATCCAGTCATTTAGTTAGTGATAAATTGTAGCGACTTTCAAATCGCTTGCTTCTATTATTTAACAGTCAGATTACACATTTATAATATTTACGTATCAGCGGTTTTGTTTCTTCCGCTCGTTCGATGCTATAAGGAACGATGCATGTGTGAGATTTACCCCCATCACTCCAGGTAACATAGAATTTGCCATTGGTTGTCGGCGTACGCACATAAATATCCCCACCCTGACTAACCATGCCAAAAGCCTCTCCTTTGCTGTTAGTAACATTACTCCCGAACGGCAATACCACTGAACCCTGTGAACTTAGGAGTAATGGATATCCATGGTGGGTTTTAAAGCTTGCCATCGTTATAGCACCTGCACGAGGGACGGTGTACTGACTGGTTTCATCCAGTTCAACGTTTGTCGGAATCCCTTTTGGGTCCAGCGAAACTTCATTTCTGCTATAAGGTGACCATGCCGGAATCACGGCATTACCCCAGCGATCGAGAGTCACTTCAGATAAATTTGATAAATGTGCACCCGCAGCTCCTGGAGCCGATACAACGATATAAGAATCTGCATTGTAGGACGTTAAAGTCACCCCCTTCGGATGAGCAACCACTGCCCCACTCAAGTTTCCTGATACCGTCTTGCTATTTTTATTGATGCTAAAACCTGAACCCATGTTAGCCACCGAGGAGCGATATTGTGCCGAAACATTACCGCTGCTACCGGTGTAACTGTCGTTAGAACCACCTACACTCCAGTTAAACTGGTTATGTTCGCCGGCTGAACCACTTAGCCCCACTTGTTCGGCATATTTTCCTTCGTTGTCACGATTGAGCCCTGCGTTCATCATAACGCCGGAACTCTCCCCCAGTGGAACACTTAATGAAAACATCACGGTATTTTCATAATTACCTGTGTCCTGACGACGCGCGCGGTTTAAGGCTAAAGAGTAATTTATTCTTCCCCAGTTGTTGGAATAACCGGCGGTATATTGTTGTTGCCACCCCTTTGCATTCCACGCATCTTGCCAGAGGCTACTGAGGTAAAGTGAACCCCCCTGCTTACCTAAACTCTGCTGAAGGCTAAGAACAAATCTTTCTTTTTCATGATAAAAATTACCCAGCCATAATCCATGGCGATGCAAATCCTGATATTGCATCGCTGCGGCATAATCCAGATAACCACTTGTTGAAAAGCGGTAAGCAGCTAACGAAAAGTTGCTTCCAGTTTCCTGTATCAGTTTGTTGTAACTAATCCGGTAACTTTGGCCACGTATGCTATCAAAACCAGCATCAGTATCTGAATGGGTCAGGTCAGCAGAAATCGCCCCCAGAGGAGTATCAAAAGCGGTGCCAAATTGCGCCGAATAATATCCATCCCCGGACTGCCCACCACCATACATAGTCAGTAGATTAGTTATCCCTTGTTGCCAAATTGCCTGGAGTAAAGGCTTACCTTCCGTTCCGGAATAGCCACTGCGATACTTCCCTGCAACAACTTCATAGCGATATACACCCGGGCGCAATAGGTCTGCTAATGAAGAATAAGGAACCCGAAAAGTTTTTTCAGTGCCATCAGCTTCGCGCACGATAACTTGCAAGTCCCCGCCATAACCTGAAGGGTTAATATCATCAATTCTGAACTCGCCAGGAGAAACAGTAGTTTCATAAATAACTGCGTCTCCTTGCTTGACCGTGACCCGAGCATGTGTTCCAGCAATACCACGAATTTCGGGGGCGTAGCCACGGCGCGACCTTGGCAACATTTGATCATCACTGAATATAGAGGCACCTGTAAAAGGTATCGTATCGAAAAGCCGCCCAGTTGTATTTGCCTGGCCTGCTAACATACGGCCAGCTAAAGCAGTTATATCGTGTTGAACGTAGGAGTTAATAACATTGTATTTTCCTTTTTCACCGCTCTGACTGCTCCAGGCACCGTTGTGGCGAAAATACCAGCCCGCAAGGTTAACGCCGCTGTTAATCGAGGCATATAAAGATTCGTAATTGTAATTTTCAGTTTTAGAATTATAACTATTGACATTATAAGCAGCAAAAGCAGCAACCACGCCACTGTCCCACTCTGATGAGGGAACTTCATCTTTTGCCAGATGTTTAAGATATTTTTGTGGGATGCTGATAACCAGACGCTGTGTTTCTTTATCAAATTGAGCGCTACTGGCAGGAATAATGATAGATATATCCCTACATTCGCTGTCGTCAAAATGACCGAGTTCATCGACATCAACTCCCAAACGTTGTAACAATGAAGATGGAAGACAAGCAGTAACCGTTCCGTCACTCTGGCGACTAAAACGTATTTTTTGGCTCATCATCTGACTCCCGTTAAGGGATATAGCAGTCGTAAACTCACCTTCAGGAATGGCATTAGGTCGGGAAAACTGCGCCAGATCTGTACCCTGAAAATAGCTACTGTTAATAAACGCTGGGTTGAACTGAACATTACCAGAAAAATTTGTACCTGAAGGAATTTCCGCAGCCTTTAACGCTGGGCAAGCTATGACAGGCAATAACAATGCGGCCCGGATATAATGAGCAGATAATCGTACTTTCATTATTTTATTTCGCTAGTGGTTTGTTTTCCCGCGCCGATAAAACTATAAAGCGGCACTATTACTTATTATCAATTTTTTGAACAATCTGAGTACCATAATCATTTATGTAGATAATCTCCACACTCATGTCACTCGGTGTTTTATTCTTTGTTAATTGCGAAAAACTGTAATGCTGTATTTCTGAAGGAGCGATCATTTTACCAGCTACAACTGTTGAATGTCCGTCATAATTCAGCTTAATACCTGTGAGTGAAATAAAATAAGCCGTTGGATTATCTAAATCCAAGACATCTCCATTTGCATGCCATGTTAATTGTTTTGGTGCGTCATCCACACCCTCTTTAAGGGTCGCCGGGCGCCAGAAAAGCTTCACACGATTGCGAAAGGCGACATTAAGTTGATTTTTTGCAGATTTATCAAGCGGGGGTATTTCAAGCACATTAAGCCAAAACACACTTTCTTTATCTTTTGGAAGAGCATCTCCCGTATAAGTTATGCGCAGAGTTTGTCCATGCATACCTTCGAGACGAGTTAATGGCGGAGTGATAAAAAATGGGACATGAACTTTTTCAGGCATTACATCCATATGTCCATCATCTATCCAGTTCTGTAGCAGGACCGGATTATTCCCCACATTATGCACCTGTACCGTAACTTCGCTGTCATTTTGTCCGTATATATAACGAGTACCATTGAGGTTAATTGCGGAGTACACAGGTGCTGAAGCAAACGATAACACTATGCTTGTGAAACAGAACCCTGAAAACCAGCAATATTTTATTTTGGACATCATCAATTTCCTGAATACACCCGGTATGCCGGGTGTAATTTAAAGACTAATTAATTATAAGATATATCGTATACAACTGAGCTTTTGACTGCCCCGGCGGTAGCTACACCCGTAGCATAATAACGTACAGCATAATTAAGCTGAGTGGTGCCAGCTAAAAGTTGAGTTTCTGTCTTGCTCACGAGCTGCTCACTACTCCCTAACTTAATTGGGTTACCGTTTGTTCCACCATCAAGAATCTCCAGCTCAACATTTTTCGCATCATCAATACCTTTCCCCGAATTAATCAAACGGCCAGAAACCGCATTAACGTACTGGCCCGGTTCAAAATAGATAGAGGCTTTTGGCAGGGTGCCGCTAAGCGCGGTACCTGCTTGCTTACAAGTGCTCAGGTTAATAGTGAACGGAGTATTACCCGCAGTATCACCTGAATTTTTCAGATCGTCTTTTGAAACAACAGGAAGAGTTATATCAGCGCCGGTACCATTGCTCACAGTAGCAGTACAGCTGACATCTGTGATTTTACCCGAAAAATTAATAGTTGCAGCACCTGCAGAATTTGCGCCAGCCATAACTGTAAATAAAGAAGTGATTAAAATTATTTTTTTCATAACAAATGATTCCAGTTAGAACGTTTATAATCAGTAATTGAAATTGCTGCTTTCAGGTTTTCCTTGCAGATAACCATACATCACTATATTAAAGATTGACTCTAACGAAGGCATTCACATTACATACTCATTTTTGAAGATGTAGAAAATAAAAATGTTAACTAAAATAGAGATAAAACCCCTCTTTCCCCGCATAATAACAGTGTATTAGAAAGATAATGTTAAAATAGTGTTCCAATCCAAGTTGTGCCTTTACTGCCGAAATGCACAAAAGTAATGAAATACAACTTAAGCGCAACACCTCTCGACGGTTAAATCAATGAAGTTCAAATGTATAAACGTTGTAACAAACAAGTATTTTTACTCATATATTAGTATTGACCCATATTTATTTTACTCCATACAATAAACAAACCGCTAAAAATCAAATTAACAATGGGTAACATATGAATAAGAATATTTTTGCAACAGTGTTAACTGGCAGTATCCTCTCTCTATTTGCGGTCCCCGCGTTGGCTAATAACCTACCTTATTCGGTTACTGGTGGTTATGCACAATCAAAATTACAAGTAAAAGATGAAGGTGTAGATAAAGCATCTCGCGGTGCTAACCTAAAAGCGGGCTACGAATTTAATGACACCTGGGGGATTATGTCTTCAGCAACCTATACCCGCATGACAGTAAACGATGTTGAGTTCAATTACACTTCACTTGCTGTAGGCCCATCATTTCGTTTGAATGACAAAGTCAGCTTCTATGTATTGGGTGGTAATCAATGGTCAAAAGCCAAATGCCAGGCTTCTATAGATCAATATTGTGATGAGAAGTATTCGCAAAGTGGTTTAGTGGGTGCGTTAGGAATGCAGTTCAATCCTGTCCCCCAAGTCGCTATTGATACATCTTATGAATACTCTACTTCACATAATATTGAAATCGCCACATGGGTAATTGGCCTCGGTGGTCGCTTCTAAAATCACCCCTGACTTATAATCACATTAATAGCGCCTCAACGATTATTATCGTAGTTAGTTGTTTATGCAGAATGATTTAATAAAGCTTTATTAAATCATTCTGCATATCGCTATTGATCATAGTGCGTATTTAAAATAAAAATAATAAACAAAACTTTCACCAAGGTTTATAGTTGCTGTTACTTTCAGATCTAAATAAGCAGTAATACATTGTGTAATTTTTAATACTCCCAATCATCCCCTGAATTTCTGAATCCTTTTTCTTCATCGACTTTATTTGTTCTGGTGAATTTTTGTTTTTGTTAATTATTTTTAAAACAGCACTTTTTAGACTTATTTCTGCCTCCAAAGATAACGAACTACAATCAATGTTATTATCGGCTTCAGCTTCTTTATCTATGTAAGCCCCTATTTCTTTTATCATAAATCTATTTAACTTTGCCCCAGGTAGCCCAAATGCTTTAACAGCTAAGATACGTGCATTCCTGGAATATTTCTCAGCCGAGCGTAGATTTGCTGATAAATTTTCAGGCTGTGCTGTCATTGGCAATACTATGAGGCAAAAGATAACTATCCTTTTCATCACCCCTCTCCAATTATGAAAATTCAAATTCAATACAATATAACAACATGAATTAATTCACACCAGAAAAGGTGATTGGTTTTTATATGCTATTTTACTCATTTTGAATAATCAAATACAAAAATAGATTTTCTGTGTAACATTTATTTAGCAACTCACAATCCAGCACCTCCATGGCTACAGGCACCTCACAAAAACCAAATCGCTACCACATTATCACCTTAACGCCACTTTTTTTCATACTCATTTCTACGCATATTTTAAATTAAATACACTGCATACTGACATCATTTATGGAATAATATTTAGCTCATCTATGAGCCAAATATAGGTTGAATACCTGTTAGCAAGGAGTAGCACGCGGCTCGTTCCTAACCAAATTTGGGAATAATTTTTTAGTTAATAAAAGGTTTAATTATGAAGGTGTTTTGTGTTTTTTTGTTGACTACTATTTCTATTTTTATCGGGTTGATTCCAATGAGTGCTTTTGCTTTTACTACATGCGTAGTCGATCATCCAGTGCAAAATGTAATCAATCTTGATAATGTCAGCATGTACAGTGACCCTAACGAGGACCATGCTACTTACGTGGTTCATTTTCCTGTTGCGCTTTCCATCCCTAACCCATGTGGTAGGGAGTCTGACCCTGCTAATTTTTTGTTCCCAATTATTGAGAGGAATTTAATTGCTGATAGTGAAGGCAGAGTCACAACCGGTATAAACGGAGTAAGAGTTAAATATTTTCTCCATAGCGATAAAATGGAATTTATTGACACGTTATTTAATCTCAATCCAATAAATGAGAAATTATTATCTTTTGGAGAAAACAGTACTGATGGTATGTGGGGCCCCGTCGCCTTGACTGTTTTAATTCGTAATGCCACGATGATGATAGACATTGATCATAAAACCCAGAAAAATACGGATATTGATTTCAGTACTTTCCCCCATATTATTATTGCCATTCATAATGGCCAAGTCGACCTTGGTAACACCCCTTTAATGGAATTTTCTTTTACTGGCAAAGTCCATCTCGTTCAGGCCTCATGCACCACTCCCAATTATAATTACGATCTCGGTGAACATAGCATAAAACAATTCAATGGGGTAAACTCGGGAACAAATTGGGTAGACACACCTGTTCAATTGAATAATTGCAATTTTGCTAACGCCAATGCTCAGGCTAATAAGTATTATACCAATACTGTTAATCTTACCCTGACTCCTGATACCAGCTGGTTAGACCAAACTCATGGAATTATATCAACGACGAAAGGTACGAGTATGGCCAGCGGCGTGGGTATTCAATTAGGAGAAAAACTCCCTAGTGGAACCTATGCGCCACATAATGGTTTCGAGCCACTCAAAGTTATGCCCAAGGCAAATACTTCGGGGAGTATTATATTCCCACTGGCAGCGCATTATATTCAAACGGAGTCACAATTGCAGCAAGGTAATGCTAATGCGGCACTGACATACACTATTGATTATCAGTGATATATCTGACAGATTATCTTCATAAACCCTTAAAACAATTCGACAATATTACTTATGGTTCTCGATAGTTTTTGTATAGAGTTTGTGTTCAGAAATGATGACTGTAAAGATTCCTTCATTTCCTGCCACTTAGAAATATAACTTTAAATGAATCTAATGAGGTTGAAACCTTACAAAAACTATCCAGAACGGTATGCTTTCACTTTAATAGCTTATCGTTACATTGATATTGTCTTGATATTGCCCTCCTTGAGGTATTGGTTGCGCTGTGTAGTGGCACACTGAATTTGGCCACCTGAATAGAGGTGATATCATCACCTCATAGTCAAAACAGGTGACATTATGACCGGACGTAACAGACGCAATTTTAGCCCTGAGTTTCGCCTCGAGGCTGCCCAGCTTGTACTCGATCAGCATTACACCGTTGCCGCCGCTGCCACTGCGATGAATGTCGGCAAATCCACGATGGACAAATGGGTTCGACAACTGAAAGAAGAGCGAGCGGGAAAATCACCCATAGCTTCACCCATGACACCTGAGCAGATTGAGATACGTGAGTTGAAGAAAAAACTTCAACGCGTTGAAATGGAAAGGGATATATTAAAAAAGGCTACCGCGCTCTTGATGTCAGACTCCCTGAACAGTTCTCATTAGTTGAGAAACTCAGGGCGCGGTTTCCTGTTGCCGTTGTGTGCAACGTGTTTGGGGTTCATCGCGGCAGTTATAAATACTGGCGGCAGCCCAGGAAGTCTGACGCCACGAGAGTGGCATTTCTGAGCCTTGTACGCGAAGTTTATCGCGAAAGTAACGGCTCAGCAGGAGCGCGAAGCATTGCCGCGATGGTCACCAACAAAGGTATAAAACTGAGCCGCTGGCGGGCAACAAAGCTGATGAAAGCGCTCAATATTATCAGCTGTCAGCAACCTGGCCATCGTTATAAGAAGGCGTCTAAGGAACACATTGAGATCCCTAATTATCTGGATCGCCAGTTTGCCAGTTTGCTGTTACCGAGCCTAATCAGGCCTGGTGATGTGACTTATATCTGGACGGGAAAACGCTGGGCTTATCTGGCTGTTGTACTCGATTTGTTTTCCCGTAAACCGGTTGGCTGGGCGATGTCATTTTCCCCTGATTCAGCACTGACAGGTAAAGCCCTGTCGATGGCCTGGGAAGCACGGGGAAAACCGGCTAATTTACTGTATCACTCGGGTCAAGGAAGTCACTATACCAGCAGGAATTTCAGACAGTTACTGTGGAGATATCAGATAAAGCAAAGCCTGAGTCGCCGGGGAAATTGCTGGGATAACAGCCCAATGGAACGGTTCTTCAGAAGCCTGAAAACAGAGTGGGTACCGGATAATGGCTATGCGAATTTTAGCGAAGCCAGCACGGCAATAACGAATTACATCACAGGATATTACAGCCAGCTCAGACCTCATCAATATAATGGAGGTCTGACGCCGAATGAATCAGAACGATTGTTCTGGAAAAACTCTAAAGCGGTGGCCAGTTTTAGTTAACCACTATATAAAGTTATTATGAAGGGGCTCAAGCATTAAGACACGAATATTGTGTAGCTTTCATCAAATGAGTTCTTTCACGAGTTTCTTCTCGTAAAGCCTGCAACGCATTGTCAAGGATTGCAACTGCCCAGGAAGGCATGTCAGGGGATAAACTATAGTGTACCCATTTGCCATCTCGCCGATCATTAACCAGATTAGCCCCACGAAGAAGTGCCATACTTCGGGATATTGTCGGTTGAGACACCCCTAATGCGGTGCAAATATGACATACACATAGCTCTCCAGATTCTCGAAGCAACATCACGATAGCTAGCCGCGTTTTATCTGAAAGAACTCTGAAAAGCTGCACCGGATGTGACATTGATAACCTCGCTAAGAAACGGGATAGTGTACCCTCAAAGAGACACCACAACCATC
>Ga0160438_1000268_pt1 | contig 16517 bp, 18 predicted proteins | sample HID1975K_E0MG_FD_108203 | JGI IMG/M metagenome (GOLD analysis project Ga0160438, IMG submission 108203) | Enriched soil microbial communities from UW Madison campus, WI, USA - HID1975K_E0 MG | ecosystem: Environmental > Terrestrial > Soil > Unclassified | place: USA: Madison, Wisconsin...
CATTTTTAGCTCAGGGTTTATGGCGCTGCCATTACTGAGTTGCGAGGAAGGCGACCGCGAGTTAGCACCAGGTTTTAAAACCGCATATGGTGAATATCTTGGTATGGATTTCCGGGAACTCGGCCTGGCGATAGGATTGACCGACAAACTTATCGTGAAGTTATTGAGTGATTTGCAAAAAGAGAGCCGCATTGTGGAAGCGGTATATCGTGATTCGTTTATGCCACCCGAAGCGATTGACGCCACGCTGCGTTGTTACCATCAGCGGCTGGACAGGTTGATGCGCCTGGATGAAGCACCGTTGTGAAACTGAAGGGTGAAAAAGAGTCGGGTGACGCTACGCTTACCCGACCGACGATTTCAAATTTGTAGGGTGGATAAGCGAATGCGTCATCCACCAATGACATTTACATCACGAAAATCAGAAGGTTTCCCAGTTCTCGTTTGAATCGCTGACAGCGGCTTTACGATTCATCACCGGAGCGACAGTCAGTTTTGGCTCAACCTGACGAGACTCCTTTTTGGCTTCCTGACCAATACGGAACACGGCAACAGCCTGAGTCAAACGGCTCGCCTGATCTTCCAGTGCAGAAGCGGCGGCAGCAGATTCCTCAACAAGGGCGGCGTTTTGCTGGGTTACGCGGTCCATCTCAGACACCGCCAGACCGACCTGGTCGATACCCCGGCTTTGCTCATCCGATGCCGATGCGATTTCGCCCATGATATCCGTCACCCGCGTGACCGCATTGACGATTTCACCCATGGTTTCGCCCGCGCTTTCAACCAGCGTTGAACCGGTATCCACTTTATTGACGGAATCTTCAATCAGGCCTTTGATCTCTTTCGCCGCTTGCGCGCTGCGTTGCGCCAGGTTGCGCACTTCACCCGCCACCACCGCAAAACCTCGGCCTTGGTCACCGGCACGCGCTGCTTCAACAGCGGCGTTCAGCGCCAGGATATTGGTCTGGAAAGCGATGCCATCAATCACACTGGTAATGTCGGCAATTTTCTTCGAGCTGCCAGCGATGTCATTCATGGTACGCACCACGTTATCCACCACTTTTCCGCCCTTCTGCGCAGTTTCTGACGCGCTCAACGCCAACTGGCTTGCCTGGCGGGCGTTTTCGGCGTTCTGTTTAACGGTCGCGGTCAGCTGTTCCATGCTGGCTGCCGTCTCTTCAAGCGAAGCGGCTTGTTGCTCGGTACGGGAAGACAGGTCGTTATTACCGATAGAGATTTCGCTGGCACCGCTATAAATCGCATGTGCGCCGTTACGAACTTCGCTAACGGTGCTCACAAGCTCTGACTGCATGTGTCGCAGACTTGCCGCCAACTGGCCCATTTCATTGGTGCCATGCACATCAATGGTGTGCACCAAATCGCCATCCGCAATGTGGCGGATGTTATCAATCAAGCGATGAAGCGGTTCGATAAGCGTTTTCTTGATACCCAACCACACGGTGACAATGGCCGCGACAACCAGCGCCAGAATGACAACCAGGATCCAGATGGCCTGTGAATAAGACTGGTTATTGTCGTCAACCGCTTCCTGATACAAATGGTCGTTTTGTTGCAGATAGTTAACGTACTCTTTCTCAAACCCGTCCTGATACTTCTGCGTCGGCTGGTCGAAGAATTCATTAATTTTACCCGCGCCCAGTAACTGAATCAGCTCGGCCAGCGCACCATGATAAATCGCATAGTTACGCTTGATTTCATTGATGGACTCTTCGCTCTGGCGAGGATCGCGTGGCAGCACTTCATACGCGGCCCACTCTTTTTCGGCCTGCTTGAGCGACTGGCTGGCAATCAGCATCAGCTCATTGACCGTCGCACCACTGCCGATATTGTTGGTGTCCATCATATGACGGATGCCGGCACGGTTAAGCGTGTTGCGGGTTTGCAATAACGCCACCCAGCTACCGTTGAGCGTCGACTGTTGCTGGCGAATCGTTTGCAGCACAGTGAAGTTTTCTTTGTCGTTTTTCAGCGCGTTGAAGAACAACCCGCCGGACGTCATTTGTAAAATTCCAAATAAACCCAGCACAAATAGTAGGCTGGTAACAACTTTTATACGATTTAACATGCTTTTTTATTCTCATGGCAACAGAAGCATATAGTTTCGGCAGATTTGGGCGAATCTTTATGCTTCATTGTCGAGAATGGACGAAATTAACTCCGCTCGATATCTTTCGCGGCCTGATCCAGGGTATCTATGATTTTATACAGCGTCTCTTTGGGTAAATCGCTCTGGCCAAGTTTGGTATTGAACGCCATTTTGAAGTTATGAATCGCGCGCTGAATCTCAGGTAAACGGCGGTTGTCACCCAGCACGCCTAACGATTCGAGCTTCGCAATGATATGCCCAAGATGTTCCTGTTGTTGCGCGAGTTCAGCCTGGCCCTCTTCGGTTAACATCCAGGCTTTTTTACTGCTATCGCCCTGCACCGCAGCGATAAATCCCATCTCTTCAAGTAACGAAAGGTTCGGGTAGATAATCCCAGGGCTTGGTATGTATTCACCTTTGGCCGTCGCTTCGATGGACTTAATCAGCTCGTAACCGTGGGCTGAGTTACCTGAAAGGAAATGCAGGATCAGCAAACGAATGTCGCTGGCATCAAACAGACGTTCGCGGCGCATGCGTGCTTTGCCTTCCATGCCGCCGTGTTCGTGGTGACCGCCGTGCAGGCCGTGTCTTTCGTGGCGTTCATGTCTGGCGCAAAAGCCGTGGTGAAGATGATGGATTCTCATATTGGTATCCTTATTTGTTATGCCAGTAAGCCACAGCGCGGACGTAATCCCCGTCCAGCCCTCGGTTTTCCAGCAGTTCATCGCTCAGTTGTTTCACATCGCGCCCTTCACCGGTTATCCAGATGAAATAGTCGCTGGATGGGAATTCAAGTTCGCTGATGCGTCTGGCGATAGATTCGGTACCAAGCCACTCGATATGTGCGTGTTCAAACTCACTGAGATAATCGTGAGTATCCGGGTGGTGGCTGTTAACCAGCACCCGCGGGGAAATGTGCTGCGCCAGCGAAGCCAATCGACGGCGCACCGCAGGCAAGCCACTTTCATCACAAACATAAAGCTGGAAAGCGTAATCAACGGGAATAACCAGCGAACCTCTTGGCCCGCCAATCAGCAGCGTATCGCCTGCTTGTGCGGTTTCCGCCCACAGGCTGGCAACGCCACCATCGTGAATATAGAAATCCAGCGTCAGTTCATTACGCGTCGCATCAAAATGCAGCGGCGTGTAGTCCCGGGAAATGGGGCGAGCGCCTTCCCCCCAGACAATCCCGTCGTCAGTCACGGATGGACGTGCGAAGTCACCGTTTTCAGGTGGGAAGAAGACTTTTACGTGGTCATCAAAACCCTGTGAGGAAAAGCCAGCCAGCTCGGGGCTTGTAAACACAATGCGGTGAAAACAGCCGGCAATAGTTTCTTTATTTTTAACGGTTAGCTCGCGGAATTTGAGTTCGTTTTTTACGCGCTGCGGGAGATTGGGTTTGGTTTGTAAGGTCATTGGATTCTCATTTTTCGGTGTTTAAGATATATCATAGATATGTTTTAGCACACGATAATGAGATTGTCGTTGTCAATTTTTGCTTTTATGCAAGGTATAAAGTGGCGAAAATATAATCAGAATAGTGAACTCACAAGATGGGTCGCAAATTGACAAACCCTTACGAAGCGGTGCTTTCAATTTGCCTTAAGGAGTGCCTACACTGGCTATGGCAGCAAGTGCCAACCGACATTCCATTCACCCACCCAAGTCCAGGAGGTATGTCATGTTTCCTGAGTACCGTGAATTGATCAACGAACTAAAATCCGCTAACCCGCGTTTCCTCAGCTTGTTTGACAAGCACAATCAACTCGACGACGAGATTTTACGCAAGGGAGGACCGCAAGGAACGGGATGCAACGAAAAGGTTGTGCAGATGAAAAAAGAAAAGTTGCGGCTAAAAGATGAGTTGTATCAGATGTTGAAGAAGGCCAGTCAGCCAACCTCTTCATAGGTCGGATAAGCAAAGCGTCATCCGACACTATTCACACTAAAGGTGGATGACGCTAGCGCTTATCCACCCTACAAAACCCGTTTATCGCTCTTTGTCAGCAATCTAAAAACAATCGCGTAAAGCTCCGTCAAACCGGGGTAAATTTCACCAATCACTTCTTTGAGTTCCGGCAGCGTCATATTTTCCTGACGCGCGTGCTCGTCGGTCAGCTTTTCAAGCGCTACAGGGGTCACGCTCACCACTTCAATGGTACAAAAGTAAACGTCATCTTCATAACGCCCGACGCGCAACTGTTGACCCGGGATGAAGTGCGACTCCGAAACATCGCGCAGCGTAATGGTTTTGCGCCCGGCAACGATATCACTCTCAAAGCGTTGGAAAAATGTTATGTCGTTCATGGAATACCTGTTCGGCTAAACCCTAAGCCATGTATATGACGGGTTTTAGAAAAGAGAAAACATCAACGCGACTGGAAAACTCATCGGCCACGTTGCGCCCACCAGCACAGAGCTTAACAGTTTAATGCGTTTGGTATCGCGAGCCAAAAACCATGTGATAAAAGCGGTGATTAACGACATTACAGCGTAAAAAACCAACATATGTTGATAAGTAGTCATGAATAATTAAGGGCTTTGAAAAATTATGTTGCGAAATATGCCGTTTTTTATGACTCAGATCAAGTTTTAGCGACCATGCTGGGCTTCAAAGCAATCAAGGAAAAGCACGTGTCATCCCTCTTAATGGGGAGAACTTAATGATAACGAGTAAGATTTTTTATAATTCCCTACCGCCTGGTTTTATAGCGTCTATCTTTAATGAAGAACCGTCGTTCTATGAATCGAGGCCGCTATGTTTCTTAACTATTTTGCGCTCGGAGTGCTTATTTTCGTTTTCCTGATTATTTTTTACGGGATCATTATTCTTCACGATATTCCATATCTTATTGCGAAAGCTCGTAATCATCCCCATGCCGATGCTATTCATGTGGCTGGCTGGGTGAGTTTGTTTACGCTGCATGTTATCTGGCCGTTTTTGTGGATTTGGGCCACTCTTTACCGACCTGAAAGAGGTTGGGGTATGCAACAAAACCCCGACGCTACACTGGCTTCGTTGCAGCAAAGGGTTTCTGAGCTGGAGCAAAAGTTAGGCGACAATAAAATAATACCGCCATCGGAGTAACATCATGGATTTGCTCATTATCCTGACATATGTTGCTATTGCCTGGTCAATTTTCAAAATATTTAAAATACCGGTAAATAAATGGACAGTGCCAACGGCTGCCCTCGGCGGCGTATTTTTAATTGGCGCGCTTATTTTGTTAATGAACTACAACCATCCTTATACTTATTTAGCGCAAAAAGCGGTCATTTCTATTCCACTTACTCCGCAAGTCACCGGTGTAGTGAGTGAAGTGACTGATAAACAAAATATGATGATTAAAAAAGGAGAAGTGCTGTTTAAATTAGATCCCACCCGCTACCAAACGCGAGTGGATAGACTCCAGGCTGATTTAACCACGGCAATTCACAGCACCCAGTCGCTTAAAGGTGAACTCGATGAAGCCATTGCGAATACCACGCGAGTCAGCGCAGAGCGCGATAGATTATATAAAGATTACCAACGTTACTTGCGCGGCAGTCAGGCGCGAGTAAACCCGTTCTCTGAAAGCGATATTGATAATGCCCGGCAGAATTACCTGGCTCAGGATGCGCTGGTGAAAGGTTCGCTTGCTGAACAATCGCAAATTAAAAGCCAGTTAGACAGCATGGTGAATGGCGAACAATCGCAGATTGTCAGCCTGCGCGCCCAGCTTGCTGAAGCCAAATATAATCTCAGCCAGACAGTGATTCGCGCCCCTAGCGACGGGTACGTAACACAAGTGCTAATTCGCCCCGGCACTTATGCAGCCGCCCTGCCATTACGCCCGGTGATGGTGTTTATACCGCAACAAAAACGACAAATAATTGCGCAGTTCAGGCAAAACTCCCTGTTACGCCTGGAAGCGGGTGATGAAGCTGAAGTGGTGTTTAACGCTCTTCCCGGCCAGGTTTTCCGTGGAAAACTCACTTCAATTCTCCCGGTGGTGCCTGGCGGCAGTTACCAGGCACAAGGAACATTGCAGTCATTAACGCTCACACCCGGCAGTGACGGAGTTCTCGCAGTTATTGAGCTTGAGCCAAACCAGCAAGTCGATGCTCTACCGGATGGGATTTTTGCGCAGGTCGCCGTTTACTCTGACCACTTCACTCACGTTTCGGTGATGCGTAAAGTCCTGCTGCGGATGACCAGCTGGATGCACTATCTGTATCTTGATCATTAATATTAAGAACTTATAAGCAAACGCTTTAAACAAATTCTGATTTTGTTTTGCTCATTAAGATCTGTGAATAACTGGCATTTATTTGAGTTGTTTTTAGATTACGATGAGTGGCAATAAATCATACAGGGATTTGTAAATGGAACATCTACATAAGCAGATTATCAGCACGATATTAGAAATTGAACGCGCAGCGAGTGAGCGTTTCAATAAAGGGGATGTTTCCGGATATCTGGATATTTACCATGATGACGTCACGTATGTTGACCCGATGACACCCGGCGTGCTCACTGATAAAAATGCAGTGAGGGCGTATTTCGATAAATCTTATTTAGGCGTTCAGATAGAAAAGGCGGAATGGTCAAATATTAATGTCGTCGTCAACGAATCGGCAAATACCGCTATTCTGACTTATAACCAGCAAAATCACATTCGCAGTAAAAATGATGACGAATTACATCAAATTCCGCTGTGGAACTGCACCGAGGTGTATCGGCTGACGGATGGTCAATGGAAAATCGCCCATGCCAACTGGTCGTTTGCGCAACACCCTGTCCTTCTCAATAGCCTGAAAACGTTATTTACGCAGTTAGGTTACGTGTGAATTTATAAAAGTGGATAGCGATAATCGCTATCCACTTTCACGAAAAGCTAGTGCTTAATCATCACATGCCGAATCACGGTGTAATCTTCCAGCCCGAATAGCGACATATCCTTGCCGTAACCCGAAAGCTTTTGCCCACCGTGTGGCATTTCGCTCACCAGCATGAAATGGGTATTCACCCAGGTGCAACCGTACTGCAACCGCGCACTCAGGCGATGCGCGCGACCCACGTCTTTCGTCCAGACTGATGAAGCCAGCCCATAACTGGAGTCGTTGGCCCAGCCCAGAACTTGCTCTTCATCGTCAAACGTTGTGACGCTGACAACCGGGCCGAACACCTCTTTTTGCACGATGTCGTCTTCCTGTTTCGCACCGGCAAGCAGCGTCGGCTGGAAGTAATATCCCGGCCCGTCTACTTTTTCCCCGCCCGTCACCACTTTCACGTGCGCCAGGGCTTTGGCGGCATTCACTGCTTTGCTGACGCGCTCAAGATGGGCGGCGGAACTCAGTGGGCCAAGTTCGGTGGACTCATCATCCGGCGCGCCAAATTTCAGCGTGCTGACCGCCTCACCCAGTTTCTCGACCAGTTTGTCGTAAATTCCTTTCTGAGCGTAGATACGACACGCGGCAGTGCAATCTTGCCCGGCGTTGTAATAACCAAAAGTACGCACCCCTTCGACGACAGCATCTAAGTCGGCATCATCAAACACAATAACCGGCGCTTTGCCACCCAGCTCCATATGGGTGCGCTTAATCGAAGGCGCGGTGTGACTGATGATATGTTCGCCCGTGGCAATCGATCCGGTGAGCGACACCATGCGCACTTTTGGATGTCCGGTCAGCACATCACCCACGGTTTGCCCACGTCCAAACAGCACGTTCAGTACGCCCTCCGGGAAGATATCTTTCGCCAGTTCAGCGAGTTTCAGCGCGGTGAGCGGAGTGATTTCTGACGGTTTGATCACCACACAGTTGCCTGCGGCGAGTGCCGGGCCAAGTTTCCACGCTGCCATCATGAGCGGGTAGTTCCACGGTGCGATAGACGCCACCACTCCCACCGGATCACGGCGGACCATCGAGGTGTGGCCGCTAAGATATTCCCCAGCGGCCAGGCCATTCAGGCAACGGCTGGCTCCCGCGAAGAAACGGAAGACATCCACGACCGCCGGAATTTCATCATTTAACACGCAGTGGTAAGGCTTGCCGCAGTTTTGCGATTCCAGACGGGCAAACGCTTCGCCGTTTTGCTCGATAACATCCGCCAGCTTGAGCAGATGTTCGGCGCGCTCTTTCGGTGTGCTTTGCCCCCAGGATGCAAACGCAAGCTCTGCGGCATTCACCGCATCGTTTACCTGCTCCGTTGTGGCTTCCGCAATCTCAAGCAGCACTTCCCCCGTTGCCGGATTGTAGACCGGCAATTTTTCACCCAGGCCGTTCACTAACTGGCCGTTAATTAAGAGTTGGCTTTGCATAGTGATACCCTTTCGTTATTTACCGCTGCCCGCGACTTCATCTCCGCCACGGCTCAGCCAGTACGCCCCTAAAATCGGAATGGTGGTCATCAGCATCACCATTAACGCCACGACATTTGTCACCGGTACTTCACGCGGGCGGCCCAGTTGGTTGAGCAGCCACAGCGGCAATGTACGTTCATGCCCGGCAGTAAAGGTGGTGACAATAATTTCATCAAACGACAGCGCAAACGCCAGCATGCCCCCGGCGAGTAACGCCGAACCTAAATTGGGCAAAATGACGTAGCGGAAGGTCTGCCAGCCATCGGCCCCTAAATCCATCGACGCTTCAATCAGGCTATACGAGGTGCGGCGAAAACGGGCGATGACGTTGTTAAAGACAATTACCACGCAGAACGTCGCGTGCCCGACCACTATCGTGAAAAACCCCGGCTCAAAATTCATCATCTTAAAGGCCGTTAACAGCGCCAGCCCGGTGATAATCCCCGGCAAAGCAATGGGTAACAGCAGCAATAAAGAGATGGCGTTTTTGCCGAAGAATTCCCGCCGCCACAGCGCCGCAGCCGCCAGCGTGCCAAGAATCAAAGCAAGTCCTGTTGCCAGCGCGGCAATTTTAAGTGACAACGTCACCGCATCAAGAATATCGCCACGCGATGCCGCCACACTGAACCAGTGCAGCGTCAGCCCTTTGGGCGGGAAACTGAATGCCGCCTCTTCGGTGTTAAACGCATACAGCGCGATAATCAGCAGCGGGAAATGCAGGAAAATCACCCCGCCCCAGGCGGCGATTTTTAACAGTAACGGAGCGCGTTCAGAGTGCATCGAAAGCTCCCAGTCGTTTCACCAGTGAGAGATAAATCGCAATCAGCACGATGGGCACCAGCGTAAAAGCCGCCGCCATCGGCATATTGCCAATCGCACCTTGTTGAGAATAGACCATGTTGCCGATGAAATACCCTGGCGGGCCAACCAGTTGCGGCACGATAAAATCACCCAGCGTCAGTGAGAACGTAAACACGGAGCCTGCTGCCACCCCGGGGATCGCCAGCGGCAAAATCACATGGCGGAAGGTTTGCGTTGGGCGAGCACCCAAATCAGCAGATGCCTGTAACAATGACGGCGGCAAACGCTCAAGAGCGGCCTGAATCGGCAAGATCATGAACGGCAGCCAGATGTAGAGAAACACCAGAAAACGCCCAAAACCGGAGGTTGACAGCGTGTTACCGCCTACTGCCGGAATCGTCAGCATCAGGTTTAATAGCGGTTCCAACCCCATATGATTAAGGAACCACTGCGCCACGCCATCACGAGACAGCAACAGCGTCCAGGCGTAAGCCTTAACGATGTAGCTCGCCCACATCGGCAGCATCACGGCAATGTAGAAAAATGCTTTGAGTTTGCCCGAGGTATAACGCGCCATAAAATACGCCATCGGGAACGCTAATACGGCGCTGGCGAGCGTGACGGCCACAGCCATGGTCAGTGTGCGCAAAATAATGTCGTAGTTCGCCGGGTTAAACAGCGCGGCGATGTTGGCAAAAGTCAGGTCCGGCGTGACCGACATGGTGAAATCATCGAAGGTGTAAAACCCCTGCCACAGCAGCGTTAACAGCGAACCAAGATAAATAACGCCGAACCATAGCAATGGCGGCAGCAATAACAACGCCAGCCAGAACCCAGGACGTTGCCACAAAAACGTGGCGACGCGCCGCATCAGGCGGTTGTCAGGATGGGACGCGGGAAGACTCATATCCATTTCATCCTTCCCCCTGCAACGGAACCATCGCTGCACGGGGCCAGACTGCAGTAACTTGCTGCCCGATTTGATAGCGTTCTTCGCTGATAATGCGTTGCGGATTCGCCTCGCTGACCAGCAGTTTTTCGCCGTCTGCCAGACGCAGTTCAAGCCGTGTTGCTGCACCCTGATAGTGAATTTCCTGGATCATACCGCTCACCCGGATTTCACCGTTGCTAACCGGTTCATCATGAAGAACGATATGTTCAGGGCGCAGGGAAAACAGCCCTTCCTCGCCGCACACTTTGCCGGAAAGCGCCGGTTGCAAGACGTTTGAAGTGCCGACAAAACTCGCCACAAAGGCGGTGCGTGGCTGCATATAGAGCTGGCGCGGAGTATCGACCTGTTCGATGCGACCGTTATTGAATACCGCAACGCGGTCAGACATCGACAGTGCTTCGCTCTGGTCGTGGGTGACGAAAATAAACGTGATGCCCAATTCGCGCTGGAGCTTTTTCAGTTCGCCCTGCATTTGCTCACGCAGTTTGAGATCGAGTGCGCCCAACGGTTCATCCAGCAGCAAAACGCGTGGACGATTGACTAAAGCGCGAGCCAGCGCCACACGCTGACGCTGGCCACCAGAAAGCTGCGAGGGTTTACGGGCGTGAACAAATCCCAGCGCCACGCGCTCCAGTGCTTCCTGTGCTTTGGCAAGGCGGGTCTTTTTATCGACACCCTTTACCATCAAGCCGTAAGCAACGTTTTCCAGCACCGTCATGTGTGGGAATAATGCGTAATCCTGAAAGACCGTATTCACATCGCGCTGATAAGGCGGCACGTCTTGTGCCGGTTTGCCAAAAATGGCGATTTCCCCGGATGTCACCTGCTCAAAGCCCGCAATCAGCCGCAAGCAGGTGGTTTTGCCCGAGCCAGATGGCCCGAGCATCGAGAAAAACTCCCCGTCTTCGATATCAATCGAGACGTTATCGACGGCTCGTACATCACCATAAAGGCGCGAGACGTTTTTGAACTGCACAGCGTACGGCATAACTCCTCCAGGGCTTAACGGCCACCCATAATCGCGATGTAATCCTGAGTCCAGCGGCTGTACGGCACGAATTTACCGCCTTCGGCGACCGGAGTTTTCCAGAACACAATCTTATCGAAGTAGTTATAGCCGTTGGTTTCACAGCCTTTATCGCCAAGCAATGTGCTGGCTTTACATCCTTCAGCCACTGCCGGGAGCGAACCAAACCAGGCCGCGACATCACCCTGAACTTTCGCTTTTAGCGAGTGATCCATCCATTTGTAAGCGCAGTTCATATGTTTAGCATCAGCATGCAACATGGTGGTGTCCGCCCAACCGGTGACACCTTCTTTCGGGAATACGGTGGCAATCGGCTGACCTTCACCTTTCAGGGCGTTAGCCTGATACGGCCATGCGCTTGAGGCCACCACGCCTTCGTTTTTGAAGTCGCTCATTTGAACGGTGGTGTCATGCCAGTAGCGGTGAATCAGGCCGTGTTGGTCGCGCAACACTTTCAACACTGCGGAATATTGTTCTTCGGTGAGTTGGTACGGGTCGGTAATGCCCAGTTGCGGCTGTGTAGCTTTAACAAACAGCGCGGCATCGGCGATGTAAATAGGCCCATCGTAAGCCTGCACACGGCCCTGATTAGTTTTGCCATCCGGTAAATTTTGTTCCACAAACACCACGCTCCAGCTATCCGGCGGCGTCGGGAAGGTTTTGGTGTTGTACATCAGCAGGTTTGGCCCCCACTGATACGGCGTGCCATAGACTTTGCCGTCAACGTTAAACCACGATCCTTTCACCAGACGCGGATCGACGTTTTTCCAGTTTGGGATCAGCGCCGTGTTTATCGGCTGCACACGTTTACCCATAATCAGACGCAGGGACGCATCGCCCGACGCGGTGACGAGGTCATAACCCCCCTTCGCCATCAGGCTAACCATCTCATCGGAAGTGGCCGCTGTTTTCACGTTGACCTTACAGCCCGTTTCTTTTTCGAAATCCGTCACCCAGTTGTAGGCTTTATCAGTATCACCGCGTTCGATATAACCCGGCCAGGCGATGATATCGAGCTGCCCTTCGCCAGCACCGATTTTGTCCGGAAGCCCCGCCGCCTGTGCAGAGAGCACGGTCAAACAGAGGGCTGAAAGAGTCCATATAGTCTGTTTTGTACGCATTGCTGCTACTCCTGTCTGAAAGATAAAGGCGGCACGCAAGCTAAAAATCAGTGCCGAAAGAGCAAAAAAATCCCCGTATAAAAACAATAGTCTGCGGCTATATGGCAAGCATGGCGGCAAGAGGAAATTTCATCAGGATGTGATACACAGCGCAGTAAAACGCGCCCCTGATATTTCTTCCGGGGTAAGATAAATGGATGATTTATAAAGTGTAGATAGATGTAAGCGAGGCGATGAAAGTACGCCACTGGTTTTCTTAATTATCGAAATTTCATATGGATGGAGAGAATAAATGCAGGTTGCACATATCGCGCTGTGGACGAATAAACTTGAAGAGGCTTGTACATTCTGGCGTCTACATTTTAAAGCACATATTGGCGAGGCTTATCACTCCACACGCCGTGAAGGTTTTATCTCCCATTTTGTGACGCTGGAAAATGGGCCTGCGCTGGAGTTGATGACGTTGCCAGGGCTGGTGGATAAACCACCCCGTGAAGATAACCGCACCGGTTGGGCCCATATCGCCATAAGCCTTGGCTCCGTTGAAGCGGTGGATACGATGGTCGCCAACCTCAAACCTTTGGGGGCTTTAGTCCATGAAGCACGCTGGACGGGTGATGGTTTTTACGAAGCCGTGATTTCCGACCCCGACGGTAATCTGATTGAGATCACTTCGTGATTTGAGACTGATACAAACTGGTTCAATTGGTGGATGACGCTAACGCTTATCCACCCTACAAAATCATGCACTTGTAGGTCGGATAAGCGCAGCGTCATCCGACAAATCCAGAGCCGGTTAACGGCTTTGGGTTTCGATTAAGCGCAAGTCTGCTTTGCGCTGACGCTTGAGCATTTCATAGAAATTCTCATGGGCACCCAGGCTCAGTAAATAGAGTTCTAAGCGGGCGTTCTGCCAGCTATAACCCAGCAATGCTTGCTGGTTATTAAGTCGAAATTTATGCACCCGTAAATAGCTGAGATCGCCATTTTTACGCTCGCCAATTTCCGGCTCGGCAATCACCTTTTCAATTTCGTCTTCCACTTGCGCCTGGAAGGTTTCTGGTAGTTTCTCCAGAGCCTTTCCAAAACGCGCGGTTTCATACACCGTCAGGGGTTTGCCGTTTCGTTCTGCGGACATATTTTTGCACTCTGCCATTTTCCATTTCGCTTTGCGCCAGCATCGTTTCTTTAATAAAGCTGTAAGGTAAATCAGGGTTATCTTCAACGATTTGCCCAATCTTCGCCCAGTACTCTATTTGCTTTGGCACGCTCCGGCTGCAGGCGTCGGCGTGAATTTTGACATCCGCTACAAACTGGTCATCTAACCGTATGCTAATAGCCATGTTCATACTCCATCACCTCCTTGTGACCTTCAGTTGTGAATAAGTTTACGCTCATCTTTTCGTGCGACGCGACAAAATGTCGCAAATTTGCGAGGCGGGTTCAAGAACTATTTTTTAACCGGCTTTTGGGTGCGAAATTCGGTAAAGAATATGACGCCTCAAAGGGTGATGTTCTGCCAGCATTGGGTGATCAAATTCCTCGCAGCGTGTCATGCCGATTTTTTCCATTACCCGTTGTGACGGTAAGTTTTCCAGCGCGGTAAACGCGACAATTTCTTTCATGCCAAACTGTTCAAAACCAATTTCCAGCGCTTTTATTGCCGCTTCAGGCGCATAGCCTTTACCCCAAAAGGGTTTATCGAGGCGCCAGCCAATTTCAATTACCGGCGAAAAAGGCAATTCATAGCCGGGAATATTTAACCCGACAAAACCGATAAATTCCCCGCTACTCTTTTCTTCAACTGCCCACAAACCCCAGCCTTTCTCGGCGATTATTTGCTCAACGGTGTTGACCATTTTGTCGCTTTCTTCGCGAGTGCGCGTGCTGGGGAAATAGCGCATCACTTCTGGATTGGCATTTAACGCAGCAAAAGGTTCACGGTCACTTTGCTTCCAGCGGCGTAAAATCAGGCGCTCGGTGTGGTATTCCATGTTCACTCCTTAATGTTTTGTCTGATTAAGTTTGCCAGGGTTAACACGGCATGTCGCTCACGTTCGCCCAAAGCCCAGGACGCGTTCAGACGGAAATAATTATGCCAGGCGCCTCCAGTCGTAAACATTTTCCCCGGAGCGATACTGATTTTTTGTGCAATCGCCTGTTCGCTCAGGATGCTGGCATCCATATATTGCGGCAATTCAATCCACAAAAAGTAACCGCTTTCGCTGTGGTGAATTTTCACCCCAGCGGGGAAATGCTGATGCAATGCCTGCCAGGTTTGCTGTTTGCGCTCCGCAAGAATGCGCCGTAATTTGCGCAAATGGGTGTCATAACGTTTGGTCGCCAGGTAATCAACCAGTGCCAGTTGCATCGGTGAGCTGGTCGAAAGCGTGCTCATTAACTGGAGTTGCTGAATGCGACGGGCATGTTTCCCCGCCGCCACCCAGCCAATACGGAACCCGGCAACCAGACATTTTGAGAACGATGAACAATGCAGTGTAATGCCCTTTTCATCATACGCGCGAGCCGGTAAGGGGCGCTCGCGCCCGTAATACAACTCGCTGTAAACATCATCTTCAATCAGCGTCACATTATGTTGTTGTAGCAATTCAACCAGCTGTTGTTTCTTTTCAGGTGACAGTGTCACGCCTAGCGGATTTTGACTGTTGGTCATCAGCCAGCAGGCTTTCACCGGGTAATCGTTAAGAGCCTGTTTTAGCGCGGTAAGATCAATGCCGTTTATGGGATCGGTGGCTACCGACAACGCCTTTAAGCGCAGACGCTCCAGCGCCTGTAATGCACCATAAAAACATGGGTTTTCTACAATCACCCAATCGCCCGGTTCGGTAACGGCTTGCAGACTGAGGTTTAACGCTTCGAGCGCACCTGCCGTGATGACAATTTCATCCGGCGAAACCTGCATTCCCTGCTGCGCATAACGCCGCGCAATGGCGTGGCGCAACGCTTCATTCCCCGGAGGCAGGTTCTCAATGACGCTCATGGCCGTGGCGGTTTTACTGACGGTCGCCAGCGAGCGATTAAGCTGTTGTAGCGGGAATAAACGCGGGTCGGGAAATGCGGAACCAAACGGCACCACGCTGGCATCACAACTCGCCTGCAGCACATCAAAAATATAGGTATTGATGTCCACCGCTTCGTCGCGCGTCACTTTTACCGGGGCCAGCGTGTTGCGTGCCGCTGGGCGGGAAGCTACGTAATAACCCGATTGCGGCCTCGCTACAATCACGCCCTGGCTTTCAAGCGTCTGGTAAGCATGGCTGACGGTCATAAAACTCATGCCGCTCAGCGCGACTTGCTCACGCAGTGAAGGGAGTTTGTCTCCCGCAAGCCAGGCGCCAAGCGCAATCTGGTCAATAATAAGCTGGGCAAGTTGCTGGTATTTTTTCATTGTGTTGGTGATACCACGCTCTATAACAGTTAGATAAAAATACGCTAAATGTGCCAACTGTTATAGATAAATATCACCTTTCTGTTTCTGATTATTCCCTTCCCAAAGCCCTAACATAGCCTTGAAGTTATTGTGCTATGAGGTTGCGCATGTTTGGTTTAGACGCTTTTCATCTGGCAAGAATTCAGTTCGCGTTTACTGTTTCCTTCCACATTATTTTCCCCGCCATCACCATCGGGCTTGCCAGTTATCTGGCGGTGCTTGAAGGCTTGTGGCTCAAATCAAAAAAACCTGTTTACCGTTCGCTTTACGATTTCTGGTCGAAGATTTTTGCGGTCAACTTTGGCATGGGGGTGGTGTCCGGGCTGGTAATGGCCTATCAGTTCGGGACCAACTGGAGCGGTTTTTCGCAGTTTGCGGGCAGTATCACCGGGCCGCTGCTGACTTATGAAGTACTGACGGCATTCTTCCTTGAAGCCGGGTTTCTTGGCGTAATGCTATTTGGCTGGAAGCGCGTCGGCCCTGGCCTGCACTTCTTTGCCACCTGTATGGTGGCGTTAGGTACGCTTATTTCCACGTTCTGGATCCTGGCGTCCAACAGCTGGATGCAAACACCGCAAGGGTTTGAAATTCACAACGGACAAGTGGTGCCGGTTGACTGGTTTGCCGTGGTGTTTAATCCGTCCTTCCCATACCGACTGCTGCATATGTCGGTGGCGGCGTTTCTCAGTAGTGCATTTTTTGTCGGGGCGTCGG
>Ga0160438_1000270_pt1 | contig 16472 bp, 13 predicted proteins | sample HID1975K_E0MG_FD_108203 | JGI IMG/M metagenome (GOLD analysis project Ga0160438, IMG submission 108203) | Enriched soil microbial communities from UW Madison campus, WI, USA - HID1975K_E0 MG | ecosystem: Environmental > Terrestrial > Soil > Unclassified | place: USA: Madison, Wisconsin...
TCGGCAGTCGACATGCCTTTAAACGATTATAACGCGAAGCTAACGCGATAAGAGCAAAAGACAAACGAAGGGTGGTTTTGCGTGTTGGGGTGTCTGCTTTTGCAATCGGGCATGTTGGCCATGAATTGCAACGAAGCAAGCAAGCCAGGCACTTTGGTTCCTTTGTTGCGGACAAAGGAACTAGCCAGTGCGGCAATGAGCACGGAAAGCCCGACAGGTAAAGGCAAAAAAAATATGATGAAATTAATCGTTCCTTTATGTTAATCAATGGACAACAAAAAACTAAGGCTTATCACCTGCAAAAGCGTAAGTGATTTCTGTCTTTCCATGGGCAACAGGGTTGCCATCCGCATCAAGATTTACAAAAACCAATTTATCAATCGTGAGAATGCTTTTCCGGGTAATTTTATTACGCACTTCACATGTCAGCGTAATAGACGTATTACCGAAATGGGTCGCCTGAATACCCAGCTCAATAATATCTCCGGCTCCGGCCGAACTCACAAAATTAATTTCTGAAATAAACTTGGTAACAACTTTTGAATTACCTAACTGAACAATGGCATAAATAACGGCCTCTTCATCTATCCAACGCAGTAACGTCCCACCGAATAATGTTCCATTAGGATTTAAATCCTCGGGTTTGACCCATTTTCGTGTATGAAAATTCATGTACTTAAAAAATATAAGAGATTGTAGGCGAAAATTTTAAGGAAAAAAGCTTCCAAAACATGGAGCCTTTCTCCTTAAATAGCAACATCTTTTAAATATGCAACGCTCTATTGCCCGTAGCGGCCAAAGCGGCCTCTTTAAAAGATTCTGTATAAGTAGGGTGTGCATGACAAATACGTGCAATATCCTCTGCCGAAGCACGGTATTCCATTCCTACAACTGCCTCTGCAATAATATCTGCAACACGTGGACCAATCATATGCACACCTAAGATTTCATCTGTATTGGCATCAGCCAGTACTTTTATAAACCCTTCGGTATCCATACTCGCACGGGCCCTTCCGCTTGCTTTAAATGGAAATGATCCTGCTTTATACTTCACACCGTCATTTTTCAATTGCTCCTCTGTAGCTCCAACACTCGCTACTTCGGGCCATGTATAAACAACGCTTGGAATCAAGTTATAATTTATATGCGGCTTTTGCCCAGCTATTAACTCAGCCACATATACACCCTCTTCTTCAGCTTTATGGGCCAGCATTGCTCCTTTTATAACGTCGCCAATGGCATAAACCCCCTGAACGGCTGTCTCCAGATGTTCATTAACAGGCACTTTCTTGCTTCTTTCTTCTAAAGTTATTCCCAAGGCTTCGATATTCAATCCTTCGGAATAAGCGGATCTTCCTACAGCTACCAAGCAATAATCTCCGTCTACACTTACTGCTTTACCTTGCGCATCTTCAGCGGTAACAGTAACAGTTTTTCCTTTAACACTGGCGCCTGTAACCTTATGGCTCAATAAGAACTCAAAACCTAGTCCTTTTAAAGATTTTTGAAGTTCTTTTCCCAATCCTTTATCCATGGTTGGAATAATAGAATCCAAGTATTCAATGACGGTTACCTTCGCTCCCAAACGTGCATAAACCGAACCCAGTTCCAAACCGATAACACCGCCACCTATCAGGATTAACTTTTTCGGTACTTCTGTTAAGTTTAAAGCTTCTGTAGAAGTGATAATCCGTTTTTTATCAATCTTTAGGAAAGGAAGGGAGGCCGGTTTTGAACCTGTCGCAATAATTACGTTCTTCGTAGTAATCTCTTCCGTGGACTTATCATCCTTCGTAATCTTGATGGTATTTTTATCAACAAAAGAACCAATGCCCTGATAGGTAGTAACCTTATTCTTTTTCATCAAAAAGGTGATGCCACTAGTTGTTTGTTCTACCACTCCATTTTTACGATTGATCATCTGTTTGATATCGACCTTCAGGTTAGACAGGTTGATGCCATGTTCCGCAAAATGCTTGTTCGCATTGTGATAATGCTCGCTAGAATCAAGCAGTGCTTTCGAAGGGATACATCCTACATTTAAGCAAGTTCCTCCAAGCGTGTTGTATTTTTCAATGATAGCGGTTTTTAATCCTAGTTGACCACAGCGGATAGCAGCTACATAGCCCCCAGGCCCACTGCCAATTACTACTACGTCGTATTGCATGAAATTCTAATTATTTTCTTTTAATAAATCAATGTTCAAAGTTACAAAAAACCTAGGCCTAATTCCTATAATTGAGCTCTTTAATAACAGGTTTAGGTAAAAAAAAGCTCCGTAGGTAAAACAGACCCACGGAGCTATCCATATTCTATATGCTGATATTATTCGGCGACAATTTTTCCACGCATCGTTCCCCAGTGTCCGGGAAAACTACAAATAAACTCATATACTCCAGCTTTAGGTAAGGTGAACTCAATCTCATCAGATTGGCCAGGACCTAATAATTTCGTGTGCGCAATAATAGAGGAAGCAAAAGTAGAAGGAATATACTCGTCATCTTTTGCCTTAAAGGCTTCGCCTCCAAAAGATGCTACATCTGTACCTTCATCCAAAACAACAGCATTATGGCCCATAGATTCAACGGGTTGTTCGCCTATGTTTTTCAGGGTTAATTTAATTTTTTCGCCTGCTTTTACCTTAAACAGATCTTTGTCAAAACGCATGTCATCAGATGCCTGCAATTCAATATGGCTGGTTGATTCCACATTCTCGATTCCGGGCACCGAAGTTGCTGGTGTTTCAGTACTACTGGAAGCGGCACTTTCATGATCATGGGTAGAACTGGAATTGCTGTCTCCACCACCGCAAGCTGCTAAAAATAATGCTGCAGCAAAAGCAGGTACCATAAATACTTTCTTCATTTCTTTCTATTTTTATTCTTCAAACTTAGATAAAGTTGCTAACTACAAACTTATTAATAATTTACCAAAATCTGCTTGTTTTGTTTGAAATTGTATATAGCTATAGGCTTTTTTTGTCAGACGAATCAACAACCCTAAGACATAGGGCGATACGCACAACCCACAACTGGCAACTCACAACGGCTACTTCCCTACTCAAAAGTTAACGATTCAACAACTAAAGTATAGGATGCCTTTCAAAGACTTTCTCTCTATCAAAGAGATAACGATAAGTATGATGCGTTTTATAAATGTCAGCCCCAATTTGCTGTGCGAGATTCATCATTTTAGGATTAAAATCACCTATCCAGTTCATCTGCAATTCTTCGTAACCTGTTTTATGTCGCTGATTGACAAATACCGTTGCCAGTTCCATAATCAATGCCACTTCAACTCCTTTACGCTGGTGTTCGGGTACTACGCCAAACACCATACCAAAGAGCGTTTTACACCTTTTAAACCATTTATTCCAAAGCAACATAAAAAAGCCTTTTATACCGACCTTTCCTTTCACATACTTAACAAATAATTGGTTTACATCTGGAATACTAATGAAGAAGCCGATGGGTTTTCCCTCATAATAGGCAAACCACAGGCCTATTGGATCTACAATAGGTTTTAAATTTTTCATCAGTTTGGATGCTTGTTCTGTTGTCATCTGCCCCACGCCGTCATGTTTCACCCAAGCTTTATTGTATACTTCGCGGAATTGCTGGGCAGCCTGTGTTAAGTTGTTCCGTTTAATATAATCGAAACGATAACCTTTCATTCCTAAAATTCTCTTGGCTTTAGCTGCATATCTCTCGCTAATCTCCTTATCCAAATTTCGTCTGTATGTATATTGCTTAAAATACAGTTGGAAACCGTATCCTTCAAAGAGATCGCGATAATATGGTAAATGATAGTTACTGCAATAGCATGGTTCCACAAAACCATCTACCAACAATCCCCACCATCTTTCCCTACTGCCAAAATTCACCGGTCCATCCATTGCCTCCATACCATGCTTCATTAACCACTCTTTTGCGGTATCAAACAAAAGAAAAGCAGCCTTGCGGTTATTTATACATTCAAAGAAACCGCAGCCCCCGGTTGGTTGATCATAAGATTTAGCCGTTATATTATCGTAAAAAGCCGCAATTCGTCCAATACACCGATTATGATCATCCAAGAGCAACCAACGGCAACAATCGCCATACGCAAACATATTATTTTTCTCCCTGTCAAACACATACTGCACATCGCTATCAAGCGGACGGATATAGTTTTTGTCGCCGGCGTATAAAGACAGAGGCATTTCCAAGAATATTTTAACCGACGCTGGGGTATCTACCTTTTTAATGTTCATTCAAACAAAATATCAATTTACCTTCGTTCACAAACATATACAAATGAAGTCGGTACTAAAATACAGAAGCATTCCGATAAATAAAGATAAAAACCGTGCAACTTTTTCTGTCTTAATGCGTCTTAATAAAAAAACAAGGACAATCAGAGACTGATTAGGCTTAAAATTTCATTTTGACGTATCTTTCAATATCCATTATTGACATTTTAGCGTTCCCGGCTGACAGGTTTTCTGATTGATAAATTTAAGCAATATTCAGATGAAAAAATTACTTAGTTCTTTAGGTTGGTTAGCGGTGCTTCTACCCTTTATGTGCATTGGATTAGCCCATGCAACCTTAATGAATCAGGCGGATAAAGAAACCCGCTCCGTAAGCAACTTTAACGGCGTACATAGTAGCGGAAGTTTCCACGTGTATCTCCAAATGGGCAATAGCGAATCGCTTCGATTAGAAGGCAATCCCGAAACGTTAAAAAATGTAGAAACGGTTGTAGAGAACGGCATTCTTCAAATACGTATGAAGAAGAATTTCAATTGGTTCAACATCAATACCAGTAGGGTAACCGTATATGTAAATGCAAAAAAGATACAAGCGCTTTCACAAAGTGGGTCAGGAAAGATTGAAGTTTCTAATTTCATTAACAGCTCGGCATTAGACACCAAAGTAAGCGGATCAGGTTCTATTAATTGTTCGGCAAAAGTAACAGATTTTTCGGCAGCTATCAGCGGTTCCGGAAAAATCAACCTTCAAGGGGAGTCCAGTAACAGTGATATAAAAGTCAGTGGATCAGGAAAGCTTGATGCTCCAAAATTCATAACCAATAATGCCAATATTAAAATAAGTGGATCGGGAGATGCATATCTCACCATAAACGAATCACTTAGTGCCAACATCAGCGGATCGGGATCCGTAAATTACAGCGGCAATGTAAAAAATGTCAATGCCCGCACCTCAGGCTCTGGTAAAGTTAAAAGGATATAGCTTTATTGAGCAATTAAATGGTTGAGTAAGATTGTAGTTGGCATTGGCAACTACAATCTTACTCCTCTACCAATATTATACCGCAGCTGTATCATCTGTTGATTGCTGACTTCCCCGGGTGTAAAGTGCAAACTCAGCATAAAATAGCCCTCGATATTTCCCTTCCTAAAGGGTCTCCAGCCCAAATCCAATCGATTATAAGTATCTTTAGTATAAAAGCGATCTCCAAATTGGATATCATGTTCCTGTCCTTTATAAAAAGTGTTATGTATAAACCAGTCCCGATATGCGGCATGTACATCGGCAATAAAGCCCTTCGGGGTACGGCTATCATACTCTCCCCTTATTCTGTCTAGCGAAGCAAGTCCGCCAACGGCAAGAGTGAGTGAATCCAAACCCCATTGCCCACTTAAATCAGCACCCACTTGGACCAGTGCGGAAGCATTGTCTCTTACCGGATAATCCCCATTCAGCGTATTGGCCGTATGCAGCATCGTCAAATAGTGCGATACAAAAAATGCGCCCGCATTTACTTGGCCAGACAGACCAGCCATAAATTGCTCACGTTTCTCGGTTGTTTGCCGGCTTGTCCAGTCCACCCATATCTGTTCGCGCACCGTTCCTTTGTTATATCTAAAGAACAGCCCTTCAATATTGGGCCTACTATACAAAAGTGTATCATTCAGCAACGCTCTCGGATAATTGCCAACCAAGGGAAACCGGGGGAAAGCTCCCAAATAAAAAGACAACCCTTCATGTTCATAATTATAATAGGCAATGGGATTTACTCTTGCGCCAAAAGGTTCGGCACCAAACTCCTGCAAGAAATTAACACCAAAACGTAGGCGATGCGTACTATCTATACTAAAACCTACTTCAGGAGCCACCCGCATACCCAATATAGATTGCGAAAATAGTCCAGCTTTCACATATTCCCTATTATCCGCAAAGCCATGGAAGTTCACGTTCCACTCCAATACCTGTTGCGCTTTCGCTGCATAACTCAAAAAGCAACAGCATATTAATAAAAATTTCGTCTTCATATTCTCCATAGCCAGTAATGTTTAGCATAAACTAAACCAGCCAATACTTAAAAAGGCGGTTGGGTTATTCACCTCAACCGCCTTTTTGCAATATCTTATAATTAAATACCTAACAATAATCTAGCGGGATCTTCCAAGAGCTCTTTTACACGCACCAGGAAGCTTACCGATTCTCGTCCATCCACAATACGGTGGTCATAAGACAAGGCTACATACATCATCGGGCGGATAACCACTTCTCCGTTAACGGCTATCGGACGTTCCACTATATTGTGCATACCCAAAATAGCCGATTGTGGTGCATTGATAATCGGGGTAGACATCATTGAACCGAACACACCTCCATTGGTAATGGTAAAAGTTCCACCTGTCATTTCTTCAATGGTTAACTTACCGTCGCGCGCTTTTAACGCCAAATCTCGTACCGATTTTTCGATCTCATCCAGGGTCATCGATTCGGCATTGCGGATAACCGGCACCACCAATCCTTTCGGAGCAGACACGGCAATGGATACGTCTGCAAAATTGCTATAAACAATTTCGTTGTCTTCAATGCGGGCATTTACTGCGGGCCATTCTGCCAAAGCCGTTGTTACCGCTTTCGTGAAAAAAGACATAAAGCCCAGACCTATCCCGTATTTATCTTTAAAGCGATCTTTATATTTAGCTCTAAGATCCATGATAGGTTTCATATCCACCTCATTAAAGGTAGTCAGCATCGCCGTTTCATTTTTCACCGAAACTAAACGCTTCGCAATCGTCTTGCGTAGAGAAGACATTTTTTCTCGCCGTTCGTCTCGTGCGCCTGCTGCAGCTTTCGGTGCCGTAGTGGCAGGTGCCTCTGTTTTCGCTACAGGAGGAGGAGCTATTTTCACAGTTTCCTGTTCGACCTTTAACGCATCTTCTTTTGTAATACGCCCATCTTTGCCGGTACCTTTGATCGTGCTGGCATCAATTCCCTTTTCTTTCAGGATTTTTGCTGCCGCAGGAGATGGCGTTCCAGCAGCATAATTCTGTTCCTTTTCTTCTTCTTCTACGGCTGCAACCGGGGTTGCTGCACTTGCATTAGAACTTGCGGTAGATCCTTTCGCAGACGGTGTAATCTTACACACAACAGCGCCAATAGCGAGGGTATCACCTTCTTGAGCAATAATCTGCAAAGTACCGGCCACCTCAGCTGGAAGTTCGAAAGTAGCTTTATCCGACTCCAACTCAGCCAGATCCTCATCCATATTTACATGATCACCATCTTTCTTTAACCATCGAGACAAGGTAACTTCAGTTATTGATTCTCCAACAGTCGGAACCTTTATCTCTACAGGTGATGCTGATCCAGCCGATGCGCCATCATCCGCTTTTGATTTCGGTTCTGATGCGCCCTCGTCTGTTTTAGTTTCTTTAGTTTCTTCAGCACCTGCATCCTTACTATCAGCATCTTCAATAGTACATACGACAGCCCCTATAGCGAGCGTATCCCCTTCTTTTGCGATGATACGGAGTATCCCGGCCTTTTCAGCTGGTAATTCGAAAGTGGCTTTATCCGATTCCAACTCAGCGAGGTTTTCGTCCATCGCTACATAATCACCATCTTTTTTTAGCCACTGAGATAATGTAACTTCGGTTATCGACTCACCAACGGTCGGAACTTTTATTTCTAATCCCATAATTTTTTTATTGTTAATCTACTTTTGCTGCTTGTTTAGTTGTTTTCTTTACCTGTTTTTTTGCTTCCGTACCGGCACTATCATCCGCAAAAGCTCTGCTGATCAAGGAAAGCTGCTGCGTGTTATGCTGCTTAGAATAACCGGTAGCAGTACTGCTACTTTCTTTACGGGATATTACGTCCAGTTCAATGCTCGTTTTACGGTATTTACGGCAGATATGCGGCCAAGCCCCCATATTTTCCGGTTCTTCCTGCACCCAGAAAAATTTTGTGGCATTCTTATACTTATAACGGATGCTTCTAATCTTATCCGTTGGTGTGGGATATAGCTGTTCTACCCTTACAATCGCCACATCCTTACGCTTATCATCTTGCTGTTTCTGTAAAAGGTCGTAATAGATCTTCCCTGTACAGAACAATACACGTTTTACATCGGCGCTTTTAACGTAACTATCGTCAATGATCTCCTGAAATTGTCCTTTTGTAAAATCGTCTAATTTGCTTACTACTTTAGGATGTCTCAACAAGCTTTTTGGCGTAAATACCACTAAAGGCTTTCTAAAATCGCGATGCAATTGACGACGTAACAAATGAAAATAATTGGCCGGAGTAGTACAGTTTGCTACTTGGATATTATTTTCAGCACAAGACTCCAAGAAGCGTTCAATACGCCCAGAAGAATGTTCAGGCCCTTGCCCTTCATAACCATGTGGCAGTAACAACACCAACCCATTGGAACGTTTCCACTTCGTTTCGGCACTCACCAGGTATTGATCCACGATAATCTGTGCCCCATTAAAGAAATCACCAAATTGCGCTTCCCAGATGGTTAAACATTGCGGGTTGGCCAACGCATAACCATATTCAAAGCCTAACACACCATATTCAGATAATAGGGAATTATAGATGTCAAATTTCACATCGCCCTCATTGACGGCCCTTAGCGGGATATATTCTTCCTCAGAATCTTCTAGTGTAATAACAGCATGACGGTGAGAAAAGGTACCTCTCTCCACATCCTGCCCCGAGACACGCACGCGCGATCCCTCGGAAAGCAATGTTGCATAAGCCATCAATTCGCCCATTGCCCAGTCGTAAGCATCTTCCTCAATCATCTTATACCGTGCTTCGAACAAGCGCGCTGTTTTATTGAAGAATTTCTTGTCTTTTGGCAAAACTGTAATCGTCTTGGCTATATCAATAAATGTTTTTTTATCGACAGCTGTTTTAGCCGGCTTAAATATATCTTCATATTTGGCTGGCTTCAGTCCTTTCCAAGCCCCAGAGAACATTGGAGTGGATTCGCTAAGATTTTCCTCCTCCTTCGATTCATCTAATCGCTGTTGTAACAGCGCCTTAAAATCTTTCTCCATCTCCTTAGCTAGATTGGCATCAACACTACCCTGCTCCTGTAACTTTTTGTTGTATATTTCCCTCGGATTTGCATGGGAGGCAATCGCCTTATATAATTTAGGCTGGGTAAACTTAGGTTCATCCGCCTCGTTATGTCCATAACGACGGTAACATAAAATATCGATATACACATCTGTATGATACCGCTGCCTATATTCTACCGCCATATTGATAGCATACACAAGCGCTTCTACATCGTCGCCATTTACATGAAATACGGGAGACAGCGTAACCTTAGCCAGATCGGTACAATAGGTAGAAGAACGGGCATCTTTAAAATTAGTGGTAAATCCAATTTGATTATTAATCACCAAATGAATAGTGCCTCCTGTTGAATAACCATCCAATTTGGACATTTGTGCCACTTCGTACATAATACCCTGTCCAGCAATTGCTGCATCTCCATGAATTAAAATAGGGGCAATTTTTAGCTTATCACCATCGTACTTCATATCGATCTTCGAACGCACCAAGCCCTCCACAACCGAATCTACCGTCTCTAAATGGGAAGGATTTGGACATAAACTTAAGTGAACATCCTTATCGCTATGTGTTTTAATGTCGGTTGAAAATCCGAGGTGATACTTCACATCTCCACCAAAATCGGGTTCCCCTGCTGAAGCATATGTTTTACCTTCAAATTCGGAGAAAATATCCTTGTAGGTTTTTCCCATGATATTCGCCAGCACGTTGAGTCTACCGCGGTGGGCCATGCCGATCACAAATTCCTGTATGCCTAAGTCTGCTCCCTTTTCGATAATAGAATCGAGTGCAGGTATGACACTTTCAGCTCCCTCTAAAGAAAAACGTTTCTGTCCTAAAAATTTAGTGCCGAGAAAATTTTCAAAAACTACCGCTTCATTCAGCTTTTGTAAAATCCGCTTCTTCTTCTCGATCGGAAAGTTCGGTTGGTTACGGGAAGTCTCCATACGTTCCGTCAACCATTTTACTTTCTCCGGATGACGGATATAGGTAAATTCAGCTCCAATAGATTCACAATATGTTTCTTCGATCAGTTGCCTGATATCTCTCAATTTCGCCGGCCCTAAGCCAATCTCTACACCCGCATCAAAAACCGTGTCCATATCTGCTTCAGACAGGCCAAAAGTTTCCAATTCTTTCCCTGGGTAATAGGGTCTGCGCTCACGAACAGGGTTCGTTTTTGTAAACAAATGTCCACGGTCTCTATAGCCGTTGATCATATTTAATACTTTGATCTCTTTCAGAGAATGCTCAGAAATATCACCACCTTCCACAGGACGTCCGCCTCCACCTGTCTGCTCACCAAATTCAAATCCCTCAAAAAATTTCTGCCATCCAAAATCGACCGAATCCGGGTCTTCTTTATACGCTTTATACAGCGATTCTACGTAACTCGAGTCTGCGTTACTAAGATATGAAAGTCTGTCCATTTACTTTATAATACGATGTGCTGGCAAAGTTATAAAATATCTGAATGAATGCACATTAAATCAAACTTAATTATAACTTCCACACAAAAATTTACACCACTTATTTGCGCTATTACCTTATCTGAATATATAGCAACAAGGCAAAACGTCGAATGTTTATGCTATTAATGAAATTGGGGGGTGTTCCAACGCTTCACATACTCCTCCTGGGGTGCCATCAGAGCCTGTATCTTTTTTATATCCTTTATACCATTATCCTTTGTACTGCTACCCAATCCCGCGATATGCGCCCAATTACCATAGTTAGAAGCGGGGCTATAATCTATCAACTTATCCTCAAAATATGCTGCTCCTTGTAAGTGATGGACACCGAGCTCATTGATCAGGTAATGGGCCGTCAGTATTCTGGCGGGATTGGGCATAAATCCCGTAGCATTTAATTGATGCATAGCGGCATCCACTAAAGAATTTCCCGTTTCCCCATTTTTCCATTTATTAAATTCATCATTAGGTGCAAATGAATTTTCCGTTAAACCGCTTGAAAACCCATTTGCTAAAAAAAACTTGTTCCCATGCTTTTTAAACATAAACCGAAAATAATCCCGCCATACTAATCCTAAAACAATGGCGGCAACTCTCTTTTTCGGCAAGCCTCTATCTTCACCCTTTTTTACCGCATGGTAAACAGTATGTGCCGAAAGGCATCCAAGCGCAATCCACGGCGACAGAATCGTACCGTCATAAGCATTCACTTTGGCAGAGAGTTCACTTTCTTTATCCAACAAGATAGCTTCCAACTGTTTCAGCGCCTCATTCTCTCCGCCTTTAAATGGAGAATGTTCAGCATATCCGATTTCCGTCTCCGAAAATCCCAATTGAGCTAACGTGGGAATCTCTCCTGGCTCAAGTGTTGCCGGAACATCAATTTGGACAGGTGTCTGTACTGCAGGTCGAATAGCTGTTTCTCTTTCTATCTTTTTGCGAAAAACAGCAAAGGCATCAGGTATATCCTTAATAGGAAAAGGTAAATCTTCTTTATGGTACAGCGTGTGCCCTATAAAATGCCGTAAATTCAAGCGTTTTCTCCATAAGGCTTCCTCCACCAGCGTAGAAATGTGCGTTTCTTCATTTGCAACCTCTCGATGGTGGTATACTTCTTTCACTTGATATTGTTCTGCCAAGGTTGGCAGGACCTCTTCAGGAAATCCGGTTATTACTAAGAGGTCGGCACCCATTTTCCGCAAAGAATGCCTCAAATCGGCAACACTCTCTAAAATAAATTTCGCACGAATCACACCCGTTTTTTTCATCTCATTGTCCAATGAAACAAACTGTCGGGGGTCTACGACGTAAACCGGAATCACCTTGTCTGCTTTCGCCAACGCCTGCCATAATATTTCATTATCATGTACCCGCAGATCATTTCGGAACCAAACAAGGATTGTATCTTTATTCATTCTTAATATAGGAATCTTTTAACCCCAAATATACTGGTTTTTAATTTCATAAAAACAAAATTCAACGCCATTATCCCTAAGCTTTACAATCGGTTAACAAATGTTGTTTCACCATAAAGCAAAGAACAACAAAATAAATCGGCAGAAAGCTTCCCTATTCGCTCCTATTTCTTAAAACCTGAATATTTCATTTTAAATTAAACAGAAAGAACGATATAATTGTAGTATAAAAGCGATATAGGCCTAGCGAAATGAACACACTAATAACCGGACTAAATAATTACTTAGGAAAAAGACTTGCATTTCATCTTGCGGAAGAAGGATATATGACGTCATGTTTGGTACGGGATGACAAACATTTCTTTGGCACCACAGAACAACATCCTAATGTATCAGTCATTAAGGGAGATTTACTAAGAGAGAAGTACACCCCCGCTATTGCAAAAAGTGTAGACGTCGCCATTTTTCTCAGTCAGGATTCTGCCGAATGGAACGAGCAATACAAAAACCTGGAACTCTTATCGCTCATCAATTTTATCAAACAGGCCCGCAAAAGCAACAGTCAGCAATTGATCTATATTACCCGGCTTCGTACTCCCTTCATTGATGAAGTGAAACAGATATTAATTGACAGCTACATTTCCTATACGATCATCAGGATCAGTAATATTATCGGAAAAGGCTCTATTTTGATGGAAATGATGAAGAAAATTTCTACCAAATTTTTAATTTTTGCCAATCAGCGTCTAGTGAAAATGCGTGCCCAACCAATAGCCCTTCAAGATCTGCTCACCTATCTCAACTTCGTTATAATGAATCCCGCTGCATTAAATCAAAGTTTCGACATCGGCGGCCCGGAAATTCTCAGTTATAGAGAGATGCTCAAAACCTACATGAAGTTACTGCACGTCAGCAGGCCGATTATTGCTCTTCCCAGTTTAAACAACAAGTTGTCGGCCTTTTTTATTAGTCTCACCACTGGTGTGAGTGTACCTACTGCCAAAGCTTTTGGAGAGCATATTACAGGAGACTTACTATGTGAAAACAATCATATTCACGATCTTTTCCCACACAAATGTTTAACTTTTGAACAAGCGATCAAGGCTGCGCTAGTTTAACCCAAATGATGGCATTAAACTTTCTATTATGCGCCAAAGCCGATTCAAAATTAGTCACTTTGTTCTTGTTTTCTTGCGGTTTGAGTGCTCATCACGAATCCTAATGCATAATTCGGGTTTAATTCTGCACTTTTTAAAATAAGTAGTCTATTTTATAGTTATATAGTATATACTTAAATATTATTCGAATGAAGGTATTAGTTACTGGCGCGTCAGGCCTGGTTGGAAGTAAGCTCATCCAGGCACTTGTGGAAAAAGGACATCAGGTACATGCTATTGGAAGGAAGTCGCACCCCGATACAGCTACTATAAAGTATTTTACGTGGAATATCGAGCGAGGTGAAATAGACAAACAATGCATCGAAAAAGTAGATGCCATCATCCACTTAGCAGGAGAGAATATAGGTAAAAAACCTTGGAGTAAACGGGTACGAACTACTATATTGAAAAGCAGAACCGACAGTATAGCACTTATCTATCAATTATTAGATTCAAATCCTCATCAGGTAAAACACGTGATTTCCGCTTCCGGAACAGGATATTATGGAAACAGACGAAACGAACTATTAACGGAAGACAGAACACCTGCTGATGATTTTTTAGGTCAGACTTGTTTTGAATGGGAGCTTGCCGTGGCGAAAGGAAGAACGTATGGTTTACGAATTGTATCATTGCGAAGTGGCATCATTCTCGATAAAAAAAAGGGAGCCCTTCCAAAAATGGTCAATGCAATCCGGTTAGGTTTGGGAGCATCCCTTGGCAATGGCAAACAATATATGCCCTGGATCCATCTAGATGACGCTGTAAACACCTATTTATTTGCTTTAGAAAATCTAGGCATACAAGGCGTATACAATATGGTTGCACCAGAAACGGTAACCAATCAGCAGCTCAATCAGGCCATTGCTAAGACCTTAGGAAAACCCTTATGGTTGCCACCAGTACCTGCCTTCGTATTAAAATCCATATTGGGCAAAATGAGCGAGGTTTTATTAGACAGTGCAAAAGTATCACCCGAAAAAATAGTCAATGCCGGTTTTCAATTTAAGTATCCTACAATAAAAGAAGCTTTGGAAGCTATCTACACCGCATAGGCCCTACTTAACAAATAGAAGAACTGAAGTATTTTTTGGTTTTGGATAGACTGGATTACGTTTATGTCAAACGCTAAATTCCAGAGCTAAATGATTCTTTTAATATCCATAGCATCACACATCATTCTTCTGTTTCTTCTTTTCTTACGGTAACTTCAAAATCTAAAGAAGAAAAAGGAGGAATGGCGTTTGAGCTGACGAATCCATATGCTTGAGTAGATGGCGTCAAAAATCTAACTTTTCCGCCCTTGTTTAATTTAGGCAATATTTCTTGCCATGCTTTTATATTATTACTGATCGTAAATCGAGCTGAATCCGATTGTCCAAAAGATGTTCCATTTAATAAACTCCCAGCGTATGCACACGTAATGGTTGAATCCACTGTTATCGTGTCACCATCTCCCTGTTCAGAGATATTATAGTATATGCCCGTCTCTGTTTTTTCAAAATCGGCGAGATTCAAACCTAAATCCTGAATCCTCTTCTGGATGGACAAATCTTCATAAGCCGGCATACTGGCGCTATCGATCACTTTGATCACAAAATCCATGGAGGCATTTGGTGGAATTCCCAAGGTAGTCTCCCCATTTCTACCATAAGGCAACAAGCGTGAAGGAATCAATACCCGTATTCTTCCATCGGTTCTTCTCAGCACGCTACGAACAGCCATTTTTAGACCACTATCTTGCTCGAACAGTTGCTGATAAGCTGGCAAATTTGCTGCCACCGACCCTTGAGGAGATGAGCCCAAAAAATAACCCAGATAATCAAAATAACGACTTGCAGAAGCAAAAGTGTCAGCCACACTATATACACCATCTAAAGATCTAATTGTATAGATCAATGGGTATTGTCCGGTATAAGATATTTCATTGCCTGTACCCTCATCTAAAATCTGATAGTACATACCTGTATTTGCCAAAGGTTCAACTGCTAAATTATTAGCACGGATATAGTCTTCAATATTGATAGCATCTAACTCTTCAATACTGGTATATTCTTGCTTTTTGCAAGCTGCAAAAAGGGATAAGCCCAGTAAACCAAATAGGGATATTTTTTTAATGGAAAGGTTCATTTAATCTATTATCGTTTCTTAAAATTTATTCTACAGGTACGCTTGGATTATTTATAAAGATGCTTTTTAATTAGCGGTTAAAGGGGATTTAATATCTATTACTTCTATTTCAAAATCCAAAGGTGAATTTGCCGGAATCAGCCCTTTCGCCATATAACCATATGCCCACACCGACGGTGTTATAATCCTTATTTTTGCTCCTTTTTGCAAGCCTTCTGGTAATATCCCCCCCACTTCGTATTGACCTATTTTTTCGGGATAGAAGGTAAAACCCCATGCCTGAATCATGTTACCCAATTGAAAATACTGATTATTCAAATCGGCAGAATCAATGGTAGCTTTCTCCTCGAAAACGGTACCATCTAACAATTTTCCTGAATATTTAACCAGTATCCTAGCATTAACCAATTGCGCTTTTTCTGCAGAAGTTGAATCTAAATAATTGAAATCGCCCTCGCCTGCCTTCTCTAAAACATACCAGATCCCACTCTCCTGATGCAGCACTGCCGAGTCTGATAAACCTTGCTCGGTTATATACGAAGATAACACGGGCGCCTCTCTTTCAAGAGCTGCCTGTTTATCATATACCTCTACATCGTCTTTATTACATGACGTCAAAATAAAGGCGAAAAAAAGGACCCATAGAACCGGATAAATTTTACGCATATGGCTTCAATACTAACGCACCATGCAAAGGTATTGAATTAATTGATTAAATGCATGTATTAACATTTTTTAACATTGAAATGGGGAGACCCAGCTCTGTGATTCCTCATTCACTTTTACTATGAAAATAAAATGAACCTTTATTTTAGACTTCTTTTTACCGCAAAAAGAAGCAAAAGCTCCCGCTGTGCCTAGTCGCTACAACGGTAGTGCATCCACCTGCAAACCGCAACTAGCCAAGGCGGATTTTTTGTAGAACGGAGAGCTTTTGCGAACAAGCACAAACGTTCCGATTAA
>Ga0160438_1000274_pt1 | contig 16221 bp, 15 predicted proteins | sample HID1975K_E0MG_FD_108203 | JGI IMG/M metagenome (GOLD analysis project Ga0160438, IMG submission 108203) | Enriched soil microbial communities from UW Madison campus, WI, USA - HID1975K_E0 MG | ecosystem: Environmental > Terrestrial > Soil > Unclassified | place: USA: Madison, Wisconsin...
CAGGCATGACGGCAGGGGCCACTGAAAAAATCAGCGGGCCCATGCCGGTTCCGGTACCAGACAGCTCCGGGATGGTACCGCTTAACCAGATGGGCGGGTCGGTCGCACCGCCCAAAATGGTGGCCAGCGCCAATACGCTACGGGGAATTAACTGGCAGGGCTCTCTGTCAGGCTTGCTTGACCACGTAACCACCCGCCTGGGTCTGTCATGGCGTTATGAACAGGGCCGTGTGGCGATTTTCTATCTGGATACACGCAGCTTCCCCATCCGGTTCCAGGATTCAAAAACCCAGTTTACCTCCCGATCAGTTTACGGCTCCTCTTCCGGTGGTAGCAGCAGCGACGGTGCCTCCACGGAAGGAAACAGCTCCCAGACCACCATCACGGATATGAACACCAATCGCTACAAAGAGATTGAAGACACCGTGAAGTCGATGCTGACACCGGGCACGGGCCGCATGTCCATTTCCACCGGGTTACTGACGGTGACCGATACATCCCGTGTGCTGAATGCTGTGCAGACCTTTATCGAGGGCCGCAATATCGAACTGACCCGTCAGGTTGTCCTGAACGTCAAAGTGTATTCCGTGACCAAAAAGCGTCAGGACCAGATGGGTATCGACCTGGATGCCATCTTTAAGTCCGGAAGTGTGGGCTTATCGCTGGGCAATACCATGGCCGGAACGGCCAGCAGTGCGATGACCGGCGGGATTAACATCCTGGACGGAAAGTTCGCCAACTCCAGCGCCTTTATCCACGCACTGGCACAGCAGGCCAATGTCTCCGTGGTGACGCAGAGTGCCAGCACCACCACCAATATGAGTCCGGTTCGGGTGCAGGTTGTCACCCAGCAGGACTACATCAGCCAGGTCAGCACGGAAAACACGGCAAACGTCGGCTCCAGCACCTCGGTCGAGAAAGCCACTATCTCCACCGGCTTCAATATGACCCTGCTGCCTTATATCCAGCCGGCAAGCGACGAAATGGAGCTGCAGTACTCCATTTCCATGAGCGATGACCCGGATATGCAGCCGGAAAAAGTCGGGGAAGTGACCCTGAAGCTGCCCAAAACCAAAATGCACAACTTTGCGCAAAGCACCATCCTGCGTTCCGGGCAGACGCTTCTGCTCAGCGGACATAACCAGGAGAGCAACAGTGTCAACCGTCAGGGGGTCGGCTCGCCGGGCTTCTTTGGGTTAGGCGGGGGCGTTAACGGGGAAAATAACGATGCCATTCTGGTCATTCTCATCACACCAACCCTGCTGGGGTGAGTCATGAAACAACAATTTATCCTGAATGTGGGCGAACAGATCTGGATGGCAGGCCTGCACTGGCTGGCCGCAGAAGGTCTGAGCCGGCGGGATCACCGCCATCAGGCCCGTGCAGTCGGCGCTGACCACTATCTGGTCCACAACGGTCAGGGAGAAAAACTGGTGGGTGCCGCCAGTCTTAACCTGACCACGCTTAGCCCCCGGGAAAAGCGCCGGGCAATGGCGCTGGCTCCGCAGCTGACTGAGCTACTGGGGCCGGATGGCTGGGCGGTTTTCTCTGTGGGCGTCGACGTGTTCTATTTTGTGGCCACGTCCGCCGGAGAGCTGTCACTGCTGTCGGATATGACCGGTACGCGTGACGAAATCCTTAAGGCCGTGGAGCGTTATCAGGCGTACTACGGTCACGACAGTGTCCGGGCGGTGCACAGCCCTTCCGGGTTCCTGCAGGGCATCGAGTCTGTGGAAGGCAATCTGAATGACATCCTGACCGCCTGCACGGTACGTAAGTCATCACGTCTTTCACCGGTGTCTTCCCGTCGACCGGTTGTGCTGTGGACGGTCGTATTGCTGGCCGCCTTCTCCAGCTGGTATGGCATCAATCTCTGGCAGGACTATCGCCTGGCGCAGGAGAACACGGCCCGCGCCCGGGCACTGGCTGAAGCCAGGAAACTGGTGAAAAAGGATCCGCCTACCCCCTGGAAGCAGCAGCCCTTACCCGATGTCTTTATTCGGGCCTGCAGTGATAAGTGGGATGCACCGATAAGCCTCGCAGGCTGGCTGTTCCAGACGGCCATGTGCAGTCTGGATGATGACGGATTGCACCTTCGGCTGGCATGGCGCCGTCCGGAAGGCGGCACACTGAACCCCTTCAGGACCCGTCTGGAAGACACTTATCCAGGCCTGAAACCCTTCTTCAATATTCCCGGCGCGGCCGACTCCGGTGGTGTACGTATCCCCCTGACGGTCGTCAACCTGCAGGAGCGGCAGGATGGCCCGGGAGACGCCGACGAAATTACACAGCGCCTGACCAACTACGCCCAGCAGCTGGCCGCCGGGCTGACGTTAAAGGAAGACAACACCAAAAGTGTGATAGTTGACGGTAACCTGGTGGATTTACCCTGGCGTACGTTCAGCTTTGAGCTTCAGACCGACATCCCACCCAGTCACCTCTTTGGCCCGGATTTTAACAGCGCCGGCATTCGTCTGAGCGGGATCAAAATGACGTTAATCAACGCCCGGCTGCACTACAGCCTGGAAGGAAAACTGTATGCACATTAAACCCATTCTGGCTGTGCTGGCGGGACTGTTCTTTATCAGTGACGTCGCCCGGGCACAGGAGCCGGAGAAGACCGGCACCGTGGTGACGCCGTCATCCACCGCCACCCGCACCTGGACCATTCACGAACTGGAACGTATTCAGGCTGAAACGGTGTTGTATGAAGCCCGGGCCGCCCGGGCAAAAGCCATCATCAGCTGGCAGCAAAACGGTAACGGTCTGGATGCACCGGTGCCGGTTATCCGTGAGGCAACCGACGGTAAGAAGAATGACACGCAGGTGGTACAGGTTACGCGTAAAGACACGCTGCCCCGGATCCTGGAAATCGCCGGCAGCGGTAACCGGCTGAAAAGCCGAATGCAGATGGCCGATGGCACCGTCGTGGAAGTCGCGCCCGGACAACGCCTGCCCGGCACGACGTATACCGTCCAGCAGATCACCGCCAGCGGCGTTCGCCTTAAATCAGACGACGGCACTCTCCATTCCCCGAGTTTCAGCGAGTAACAACCATGATCCTACACACAACACCGGATGTGCTGGCGGACATTACCATTCCAGCGTCTGTCTCCACACAGGTCCATCTTCGCCGGACTGAACCCGCATTGTACATTGCCGATAATTACCGCAACACGGCACATATTCAAGCGCTGGTCCGGGAAATTACCAGCCGGCTGCCGGACATCCCGCTCTCTACTGTCCCGCTTGATGAAATTCACGCCATGAATAAGGGACTCCCGACCGACGTCAGGATGGAACTGACATCACCACAACGTAAGGTGGTGGCGTTGTTCCGGCAGGCGGTTGAGCGAAAAGCGTCAGATATTCATCTGGCTATCGGGGAAGACGGGCTGGCCATTGTGAAGTTTCGTATCCACGGTGAACTCTTCAAGGTGGATTCCATGTCTGAGGAGGAAGCTGAAAACATGGCGTCGACAATCATACTTTCCATGTGTGACGTCACTGAGGCGCAGTTTAACAGCAGCCGGCCACAGGATGGGCGTATCAAGGCGTCTTACCTGCAGGGCATGAAACTGTTTGGCGCCCGTTACTCCCATACCCCCACGGTATACGGTATCCATGCGGTGATGCGCCTCATTAAAGATGACAGTGAAAATCCACCGGGTCTGGCTGAACTGGGTTTCCTGCCAGAGCAACAGGAGACATTACAGGACATTCTCAACGTGCCTGAAGGGGTGGTGATCCTGAGCGGCCCGACCGGCTCGGGTAAAAGTGCCACCCTGCGCACGCTGGCGTCCATGTACATGATCCAGCATGACTACCACAAAAACCTGGTGACCTATGAAGATCCCCCGGAAGGCCGGATCATCGGTGCCGTCCAGTGCCCGATTGTGGCGGACAAAAACAACCCTGATGAAGTGCTGCGTGTCTGGCGTCAGCTTCTGTCCAACACCCTGCGCATTGACCCGGATGCCATTATGGTCGGGGAAATGCGTGATGTCTTCTCGGCTAACGTTTGCGTCACCAATGCCATGACCGGCCACCTGGTGTTGTCCACTCTGCACGCCAATGACCCGATCAATATCCTGGAGCGCTTGCTGACCCTGGATGTGCGCCCGGAACTGCTTTCCGATCCACAGCTGTTTATCGGTCTTATCAGCCAGCGACTGGTGCAGGTTCTGTGCCCGCACTGTTGTCAGGACTGGGAGACGGTGCAGAACATGCTGCCCCAGAAAGAGAACGCCATGATAAAAGCGCACTGCGATACCGACAACGTCCGCTTTCGTCACGCAGAGGGTTGCGACCATTGCGAAGGCGGGGTGGCAGGCCGGCAGGTGGTCGCGGAAATTATCCGTCCGGATGCGCGGTTTATGCAGCGTTATCGCCATGAGGGAAAACTGGCCGCCCGACGTTACTGGCTACAGCAACCGGGAAGCATTTCGCGTAACAGCCATGTGCTGAAGCTCATCAACACAGGGCGCGTCGACCCACGGGCCGCACAGTCCATCTGCTCACTGGATGAAGACAGCCGGATGAACATCGCGGAGGTCGTCAATGAATAAAAAGTACGCGGGCCTGCCCGACGAGATTCGCACCTCACTCAGGCTGGCCAATCGCTGGATCTACCGAAAAACGTTTTCCACCAGTGACCGGCTGAAACTCTATGAAGAGCTCGGCTTTTTACTGGGGAATAAATTACGTCTGAATATCGCACTGGAAAACATGCTGACGACGGCGCGTCACGGTGGTGCAGCGGCGGCACGGGCGGCTGTCTGGCTTGAAGATATTCTGGACGGGATTAAAAACGGCCAGTCGCTCGACCGGGCCCTGGCCGGCTGGGTTCCCCGTGGGGAATGCGCCATCATCAGCTCCGGTGTGCAGGACGGAAAAATGGTGGAAGCGCTGGAGCGTGCCTCGCTGGTCGTGCGCGGCATCGACGAGATGAAATCCAGCGTCTTCAGCCAGCTGGCTTATCCGTTCACCCTGTTGAGTGTCGTCGCCGGTCTTCTCGTCATGATAAACGATCATTTTCTTCCTCCACTTGAACGCATGTTTGCCCGTGAACTCTGGACCGGAGGGATGTGGTGGCTGGGTGCCAGTGCCAGCCTTGTCGCAGAACAGGGGCTGTATCTTGCGATTGTCTCCTTTCTGGTGCTGGCATGGGCTATCTGGTCACTGCCCAATGTCACCGGGAAGGTACGGCGTGTCCTGGATCACATGATGCCCTGGTCCCTTTACCGGGATTTTCAGGGGGTGGTCTTCCTGCTCAATGTGGCCGCCCTGCTTGGGGCGAACGTGAAAACACTGGAAGCCCTGAACAAACTTGCCTCCCATGCTTCACCCTGGCTACTGGAAAGACTCAACGCCATCCGGCGTCAGGTCAATGCCGGCGACCACCTCGGACAGGCGCTGTATAACGCGGGTTATCACTTTCCGTCACGGGAATCCATTAACAAACTGGTTCTGCTGACGGCCGGTCAGAACAGTGATAACAGCCAGCTGATCATCGACCGTTATGCTCAGTACATGCTCAAAAATACCGTGAAAGCAATGAAACGCCGCATCATGCGGCTCTCGATGCTGTGTTTTGCACTGTGCGGGATTTACATGATCCTGCTTCTTCTTGTTATTCAGGACCTCAATACTCTGGCCGACCAGATCGGTCAGTAACTCTCTTCTTCACCCCGCCGCAGGGTGGTCTGCAAAGACCGCTCCGGGCTTCTTCGCGGCCAATGCCGCACCGTAAATACAAGGAAAACATCATGAGTGACTTTTCTACTCAACCCGCCGTAAGAGTACACCGAGGTGTGCTCTCCCTTGAGATGGTGATTGTGCTGGCCGTCATCGCCATTGCTGCTATCACTATTTTCCTGAATGCAGGAGGACTGTTCGGGAAAAACGACATTAATGCCGAAATGTCGAATACCCAGGAGATTGCGGTCAATACCCGCCGCCTTCTAAAAGATAACGGTCTGTATACGTTTAACAACGCCACCGATATGACCGGAACACTGATCAAATTCGGCGGTGCGCCGGGGTCAATGTCCGTCATTGGAGCGAGAGACAGCGGCACGGCCACCCTGCAGAACATCTGGAGCGGCGCCGTGACCGTTGAACCTGCGACAGCGGCCGGGGGCAAAACAGGCTTCACCGTCACCACCAACCTGGTGCCGATGACGGCCTGTACTACGCTGGCGTCCAAGTTGTCACAGTCCTTTGGTGAAACCGCCATTAACGGCAGCAAGACCGTCGGTATTGTTAACTCGGCCACCGCAGGGGCCCAGTGTACAAAAGATAACGGCTCTGCCGGCACCAACACCCTCCGCTTTACCAGCATGACCTGATAACTCACTACGCGGACAGACGCCGTTCTGTCCGCCGGAGACTCTGCCATGAACATCATTTTCGGGGCGCTGACAACGCTGCTCCTGACCGCTGTCATGTCGTTACCCACCCAGGCATTTTGTTTTAACGAGGCCGGCGCCCGTTACCAGATTGACCCCCGACTCCTGCAGGCGATTGCCCGACAGGAAAGCAGCCTCAACCCCAAAGCCGTCAACATTAACCGAAATAAAGCAGGCAAGGTGGTGAGCCGGGATTACGGCATCATGCAGGTCAATGACACCCACGTCCCCAGACTCATCCGGATGGGTGTGCTGAAGTCAAAAGAAGAATTGCTGACCAATCCCTGTCTGAATGTGCAGATTGGCGCCTGGGTGCTGGCCAATCACCTTCAGGTGTGTGGCATCAGCTGGTCATGTCTGGGCTCGTATAACGCCGGGTTTGCCACCACGCAGACACAGGAAACACGCCGCATGAACTACGCCCGAAAAATCTATGACCGGTATCGCCGGGAACTGGGTCAGGGGTAGCCATGATTGACCTGCTGTTTTTCATGACTGGTCTGCTGTTGCTGTATGGCGCAGGCCGCTGCGTCCTGTCGCTCACTGCCCGCTACATTGCGCGGGCAGAAAACGGGGCCTTATCTGAGTTACCACAACGCGCGCTCCTGCTGGGAATGTGGCTGACCTTGTGTGTGGCGGTACTCGGCGCAGGACTGGCGGGATTACTGGCTCCCTCACACCAATTCAGGGTGCTGTTGGTCGGCGCCTGGTGTCTTGCGCTTGCGTCTTTAGATCTAGCCCGCTTCTGGCTGCCGTTTGCGTTCACCGCACCGATGGCCGTTACCGGCGCCATGTTTTCCCTGGTATTCATACCTGACCGGGGAGCCAGTCAGTTAGTGGCAGAAGGCTTGTCTCTGTTTTTCCCGCTGCTGTTGATACGCCAGATTGCCGGGCGGATCGCCGGGCATGAAATGTTTGGACTCGGGGATATCTGGCTGATAACGGCACTGGTGATGTGGTATCCGCTGCAGGATGTCCTCCTGGTCACGCTCCTGGCGTTACTGATTGCCCTGCCGGCCGCCTGGAAACAACACTATCTTCCGTTTGGTCCGTTCCTCTGCCTGTTCGCCGCACTGCCGGCGTTCATCTCGATACAGGAAGTCTTATGAAAACGAAAAAAATCCACCGTGGCATTCTGAGTATTGAAGTGGCCATTGCGCTGGTTGTGGTGATGTTTGTCAGTATCTTTGGCCTCAACCGTTACAGCCAGTATGTCGATGAACTGGAGTGGACGTTGCAGGCCAGACACATGAATGCCATCACCACAGCGGCCAAAAGCTACATTCGCGATAACCGGGATACGCTGGTCAGTCAGGTTTCGGGTGGCGGTACCGTGAAGCTCACCGGGACGCAGCTGCAACAGGCGGGCTATCTGCCTGATGGCTTTTCGCTGAGAAACTCTGCCTCCCAGACCTTTGAAGTGGCAATCACACGCAATCCGAAAGCCACGCAAAAACTGATGGCCTTCGTCTTGACCCGGGGCGGCACGGCGATCCCTTATAAAGGTATGCGCTTTATCTCCCAGACCATGGAAGGCTCCGGCGGGTATATCCCGACCGCCAATCAGGCTGAAGGCGCAAATGGCTCCTGGAAATTCAACCTAGGCAGCTACGGCCTGACTGGCGAAGTGGGGCGACTGGCCAGCTACTTATCCTCAGATGTCCTCGGTACAGATGATCAGGAAAGTGATCGCCTGTATCGCTATGCCATTACGAGCCGACCGGAACTGAACCGGATGCACGCGGCCATCGATATGAACGGAAATAACCTGAACAACACCGGCACCCTGAATGCGCAGACGGGAAATTTCTCCGGAAACGTGAACGCTCAGACGGGTTCGTTTTCAGGAAGTCTGTCGGCCACGACCATCACAACCAATAATCTGAATGCACAAACAACCCGCACCTCCGGGGAAACCTATACCGGTGGCTGGTACAGAACCACGGGGGATACGGGCTGGTACAGTGAAAAACACGGTGGTGGCCTGTATATGTCTGACAGTCAGTGGATCCGAAGTTATAACAACAAAGGCATTTATACCGGCGGCCAGATGCAGGCAGGTTCAATCCAGTCCAATGGCACTCTTCAGTCCAACGGCAGGGTTACGGCGGGTGAATATGTTCAGATCAATGGTCAGGCAACGGCAGGTGCGGCATGTCTGTCAAACGGGTTGCTTGGCCGTGATCCATCCGGAGGCGTACTTTCCTGCCAATCCGGTGTGTGGAAAAAATCAGGGGGGAGCACCGTGCTCACGGGTCTTGTCGCTAATGGGCAGCAGATCCCGTTACCGGGTGGTTTTAGCCAGAACCAGTGCTCCTGGAGTGTCAGTAACAGTGAAAACCCACACGGCTGGAAACCTAATTATTTTGCAGGACAAGTTGCTGCAGCTGATTCAAACCGGGTTGTTAAGTGTGGTCATTATGATGAATACAATTTTTACCCCGGCTCTAACCGGGGAGAACTGAGCGGAAAGTGCAGTTTCATCATTAGCTGCTCATAAACTGGCTGTCAGTTATCACTCCACCCTCACTTCACCTCTGCCATTACAGCGCCGGCCTGCGTGCCGGCATCTATCACTTGTTCACGGATTTAACCATGAAACGACACGTACTCGCGGCGCTGTTGCCGCTGCTGGCTGGCTGTCAGTCGGCTCCCGTCAGCAGCCTGCCCTCCACTCCCGACGCGCTCCAGCAAGCCACCCAGGAGCGCCAGTCTGACATGTACCGCTTGAATCAGGCAGGGGTGATTAATCAGATATCCCCCACCTTACCGGGCCAAATCACGGCAAACAGCCAACGGATCACGTTGTCGTGGGATGGCGATGCCGTGGAGTTGCTTAACACGCTGGCCAGACAGCGGGGATATCGCCTGGTGTATACAGGCACTCGCCTGCCCTTACCCGTCAATATTTACGTGACGGACATGACCTTTAACCAGGTGCTGGATTTGATACGGGTACAGACGGGCTGGCGCGCCACACTCAGCCAGAACGGTATCGAGCTGCGCCTGCATTTTTCTCTGCCGGATAAAGGGGATCGCATCGTATGAAGCGTTATCTGTTAGTCGCCTTTCTGCTCGGCGTTGCCCTGCCGGGTCTGGCAGCAGAGGCGCCTCCGGATATCTCTGCCTATCTCCATCCTGAAAAGAATGATTTCAACGGATTGAGCGAAACAGAATGGCAGATGATTAATGATGCCGCACACACCGTCGGCTTCCAGGGGGGAAAAGCACAGCGGGCATTCGAGCTTCGTCAGGCGCTAACGAACCGCGACGATGTGCTGAACCGGACCTATGATTTTCGCCCACTCATCAGCCGCCAGGGCTATCTGCCCCCGGTGATTGTGACCGCGAAAGACACCGCCCACATCACGCCTGACCAGATACGCACGGCATACCGCACTTATAACATTCTGTCTCCGGCCCGTTTTGTCAGTAACCCGCCGGGCTGGCGCACCTGGTTGCTGACCGGCCTTGCCGTGCAACCTGAACGACCGGACCCGGGCGTTATCCCGAAAAACAGCAAAGAGCGTGACGTCTGGCAGGCTGCTATCCGCACCGGTTGGGATGAAGGACGGCAAAGTGCTGACCGCACGCTGGAGTCCAACTTTAACCGCCTGACACGTGATTACACCGGGATGCTGCGTTATTCGACGCTACGCCAGCAGGGCATGATCACCGCACCAGATGTGAAGGAATCTCAGCAGACCGTGACCGGTACGCCAGAAGAACTGATGCTCGGAGACAAGGTGAAACAGATCCAGAAACACAGTGGTTTCGTGCTGGATAAAAAAGCCTGGAAACCTTCGGTACGTAAGGAGAGCCAGTGACATTTGAACCCTTCGATTTTCATGCATACGGCGGGCTCAACAGCGAAACATTCTGTCAGTTCCTGGTCCATTGCGCCCGACACAATGTGTCAGACATCTTTATTCAGGGCGGCGGACCGCTGGTTGTGGATGTGTATGGCCGCAAGGTCAGAGCCAGTGTCTTCCGGGTCGAACCTCCTCAGTTACAACGCCTGATGGATGAAGTGTTTTCTGAGCAGATCAAAGGAGAGCTGAAGGCCGGTCGGGGTATCGACCGCACCCTGCAGCTGACCGGCGATATGGCACAGCGACACGGACTGGCGCGCGGGGAGCGTCTGCGTTTTCGCTGCAACTTCGTGCAGGCCACTATCGGGGATTACGACACGGTGCCGGCCCTGACCCTGCGAACCATTCCAACCGTGATACCGGCACTGGAATCGCTGGGCCTTGAAGCCGATTTGTTTCCCGCCCTGCTGCCACATAAAGGTATCGGCCTGGTGGTCGGTGAAACCGGCTCCGGTAAATCGACGCTCCTGGCGGCGATTTATCAGTACTGCGCCCTGAATGATCCGGACCGCAAAATCGTGACCGCAGAAGATCCGATTGAGTTCCTGCTCAATTTCCCCGGCGCGGTACTGATGCCGGAGCAGTCAGAAATTGGTCGCGATATCCCGACATTTGCCGAACACCTGCGCCTGACCCTGCGTCGTGCGCCTGGCGTTATCGGCGTGGGTGAAATCAGGGACCCGGAAACACTCAGTGGTGCCGTGATGAATGGTCAGTCCGGTCACCTGTGCTTATCCACCATGCACACCAACTCACCCGGGGAAACCATTCCCCGCGCCCTGATGCTGGTTCCGGAAGGGCAACGTGAAGCCATGGCCGGCAACCTGCTGAGCAACCTGCAGTACGTCATTGCCCAGCGGCTGCTGCGCACCACCAACGGCAAACGTCAGGCGGTACGTGAATATCTGGTGTTTGACGACCACGTCCGTCACGAACTGGGGAAACTGCCTTATACCCAGTGGCGAAACTGGATTGATACCCATCTGGCAGGACTCGGACGCCGCATGAATGACATCGCCTGGCGTTTATATCGTGAGGCACAGATTGACCGTCGGGAGTTACTGACAGTGATAAGCGAGCGGGAAATAGCACGGAGGGAAGCCACAACATGAATATCTGCCCCTGGCGGGATGCAGGCAGGCGCCTGGAAGTCTTCGGCATTCCAGTGATGATGTTTTCGCTCTATCTGGCCTGGTTTCAGTGGCCCGAAACGATGACGCTGTGGATAGTCACTGCCCTTATCGCCTTCTTTAAAGTCATCTCCATTTTTGGTTTCACCCTGACGGTGCTCTGGCAGCGTCTTATCTACCGCCTGCGTGGCCAGCGTCTGTCCGGTCGCCCGTGGTGGTACCGCAAGTTCTTTGAATAACGGAGGTCGTCATGCAAAAACGCACGTATCTCACCATTCTGCCGGATAACCGAACGGTGGCCCTCCGGGCTGCCGGGAAGCTGGCAAACGGTGAGAACGCTCTTGAATATGATCGCTCACAAAAACTCTGGTTTGCGAAAGAAGGCGCTGACCTGGAACGCATTAAGGAGTGGCTGCCGGAAAACACCGTCTCCGGTAATACCGTCACCGTGGGAACAGACCTGTCTCCCCAGGAGGAGTTCGCTAAAGTCCTGGAAGACGCCGATTTCGTCCTCAATGACCTTCCCCTCATGGATGGCAAACTTCATCGGGTTCCGACTAAAGAGGACAGTGACGGTAAGCAGTCAGGGGTGTATCGGGGCTATCTCGATGGCCGGCCAGCGGGCTGGTATCAGAACCACCGCGCCAGCGAAGGTAAGGTGAACTGGACCTCGACCGGCAGTTTCACCTGGGACCCGAACGACGCCGTCCGTCAGAAAGCGCTGCAGGCACAAAAGCGCTGGGACCGGGAACGAAAGGAGCTGGCAGACTTCGACAGGATGGGCAAAAACCTGACCCGTCAGTGGGGAAAAATGCCTGCCCCGGGCAATGACCATCGCTATCTGCTCAGAAAAGGCGTCCCGGCTACCGACGGTGTCAGACAGGATAAGTACGGCAATCTGGTTATCCCCCTGAGTAACACCCACGGCAATATTCGCTCTCTGCAGTACATCGATCCGGACGGCAAAAAGAATCTCAAGAAAGGCGCCGAGAAGAGCGGCAACTTCTTTGTGGTGGGTGGAGCCCTGGTTCCGGGGATGCCGGTGCTTTACGCAGAAGGTTATGCCACGGCCGCCAGCCTGAATATGGCCACCGGCCTGCCCGTGGTGATGACGGTGGACGCCGGAAACATGGTGACAGTGTCACAGAAACTCAAAGAGACACATCCCGGTGTCCCGCACATCATTCTGGGAGAAGACGACTTTACCCGTAAGGACAACAAAGGCCTGCTGAAGGCAGAAGAAGCCGCGCGCAATATCGGGGGGGTGTACGTCATTCCGGCTTTTACCGACAGTGAACATGCGCAGGCTTTTGCCGAAACCGCTTCCTTCAGTGACTTTAACGATATTCACGCTTCCCGGGGACTGGACGCCGTCAGGGACCAGCTGGCACCTGTTCTGGACCCACTCATCCCTGGCTGGCGTGACTCATTTGTACAGGAAACCTTATCCATGCCTGATTCAGATAAAACCACAACTGTGGAAGAAGATATTTACCGCGAGTATCTGGCCGAGACACAAAACGATGCACTCAAAGCATCTCCTGTCCCGGAAGTCATCCTTGCTCAGCCTGCGGTTGAACAGCCAGCGCCAGAAGCCACCACTGCACAGCCTGCGGTTGAACAGCCGGTGCCGGAAGCCACCACCGCGCAGCCTGTGATTGAACAACCGGTGCCGGAAGCCACTACCGCACAGCCTGCAGTTGAACAGCCGGTGTCGGAAGCCACCACCGCGCAGCCTGCAGATGAGCTGACCGCCCCCGAAAATGGATTTGCCTTCACGTTTGGTCGTCTGCCGGGTGATGTCTCACCGGACACCGAAGCCCCCACCGTCGCCCGCATCGATCTGGATGAATTGCTGCAGGGACTGACCAGCCGGCAGGATGGTAACACCTGGGTGTATGCGCTTGAGGGTAAGGACGCGTTCAGGGATTACGGGGACCGCATTGTCATGGCCTCCCCGGAAGCCAGCGAGAATGACCGCATGATCCTTGCTGCCCTATTATCTGCCCGGGCAAACAACCGGGGCGCGGTCGAAGTCACCGGCTCTCCGGAGTTCATCACCAAAACACTGACGCTGATAGCCGACCATAACATTGAGGTCCACCTCAAGAATCCGGAGCAACGAGCCCAGTTTGAAGCCCTGATGGCCAGCCGGAATGAACAAAAAGCACCAGAAAATGGCATGACCATGATGCAGCCTGAGCAGGCACCGGTCAGTGACGTGACACCATCTCCGTCGCCGGCAACACAGAACGCACCTGCACAACCGACTGCCGCCCCGTCAGCCGTGCCCCCCGTAGCCGTACCTGATGCAGCGGAAACGCAGAAACCTGCCCAGCCGATGAGCGTCATCGAGCGTGAGACTCTCCGGGCTGGCCTGACCGGAACACTGATGGATGCCGGTCAGGCGCCTTACCAGTTCAATGAGAAAAACACGCCGAGTTATTACGTGACAATGCGGACTAAGCAGGGAGCGAAAACCTACTGGGGCGTGGAGCTGGAGCAGGCACTGATTGACAGCGGGAAGCAGCCCGGCGATCTGGTCAAGCTGCAGTTCAAAGGAAAAACAGCCGTGACCGTTAACGTACCGGTCAAAAATGAGGACGGCGTGGTGACCGGATTTATACCACACGAAACTCACCGTAATCAGTGGAACATCACCCCGGCTGTCAATGACCAGTTACTGACCGACAACCCGGACAAGGTTCCCCCGGCCCAACTGGCCGCTTATGACGGTAACGCGTTCTGGCAGATTCAGGCGCAGGTCATGCAGCAGGCCAACCTGACACTGGCCACACCGGCCACTCAGGGACACAGCCTGCTCTATACCGGCCCTGACGGTAAAGGACAGCCCGCTCCGGAGCAGGCGCCAGCCAATACGCCGGTTCCCGTGCAATCTAAAGCCGCCGGCTCACTGGTTATGCAGGCGTTCGATGCAGACGGACAGGTGCTGGCCCACCTGGTGAAAGGCCACGGTGACTATCTGCAGGGTGTTGTCCGTCATGAAAATGAACTGCGTCATGTCCTGGGCCGTTTATGTACGACATCAGACGGGAACCGTTTTCTGGCGCTCAATACCGTGCGCGACGACGGCTCACTGCACGCAATAGGACACGCATCACCTGTTAATAAGCTCAAAGGTACGGAGGTGAATTACGACACCTTTGCGTTCCAGCTCACCGGAAAGGACGCACCGAAATTTGCCGTGCCACTGGTCAGCCCGGAAAAGATCCCGCCGGCACTGCACAGCAAACTGGGGTTCACGCAGGCATACACGCCACCTAAAGCGGAAGAGGCTGCCCCACAACCGCGTCAGCAGGCTAAGCCGGCCATGCAACATCAGCCAATGTGAGGACTCCATGAACAAATTATTGATGACCGCTCTCGTTCTGGCGTTAAGTCCGGCAGCGGATGCCGCCTCCTGTCGTGCAGCGACGGCCGCACAGGTGGGGAGTGAAGCCGGATACAACCGGGCAAAAGCGGCAGCCGATGCCTGGGCAAAGCGCCAGCAGACAGTCTCGACGTCACTGAGTGATTGTCTCGGGAACATCTCGACCACCATTACCGCCCCGACGTTCCCGAATTTAACGAACGTGCTCAACCAGATTGGCCAGAAAATCTGTAAGACCGCGCGCGATAAAATTAACGACTATGTCCCGTCAACGATTGACCCCTGGGGCAACCTGCCCACGGCAAAACTCTCGTCATACCGCGTGCAGACATCACCCGCTGCGCCGGCACGAACCGCGCCGGTCAGTCAGGCTTCCGGCGGCAACGGCAGCTCGTTTATTTCCCTGAACTGAAGAGACTGACATGGACAAAAACAAAGCCTCCCCTGTGGAGGCTTCTTCCACGAACGAAACCAAACCGAACCCCTTTCTGGCAGCACTGGAGCTGCAACAAAAGAATCAGTTAAATGCCGGATTTGCCCGGCGATCACTGTCCGTAGCACTGGTCGCGAGCGCACTCTGCCTGCTGCAGATGCCACTGACGGGCTGGCTCGCCTGGCAGGTCGCGCACCCTCCGGTGAAATACTTTGCCACGTATAACGGCAGCATCCTGCGCCAGGTGCCGACCTCAGAGCCGGCCTACCGGGATGATGACGTCGTTGCCTTTGGCGACAAGTTGATACGGGATGCCTTCCAGCTCGACTTCCGCAATTACCGCACGCAGATAAGCGGTCTTCAGCAGAGGTTTTCAGAAGCCGGCTTTGCCAGTTACTACACCGCCCTGACCCGTTCAAACCTGTTTACGGCCGTGAAAGACCAGAAAATGCTGATGTCGGCCAACATCACCCGTAAAGGGGTCATACAACGGCGCGGGCGACTGGGGGACGGGCCCTATATATGGGAAATCCAGTATCCGGTCACGTTAAGTCTGGATGGACAGAACCGCAGTCTGCCGGCGCAGAACTTTATCTTTACGGTCCGTGTCCAACGTGCCGACGTCAGCCAGAAGCCGGAAGGCATTGAAGTCTCCTCTATCGTCACCCGCGACGCCCGTTAGTTCGTTTTCACAGGATAAACATTATGTTCAGACACTCCCTGATGGCGGTGGCCCTGCTGCTGCCTGCCTTTACTGCTTGCTCAGCAGAATGGGAACCGGCCAGAACCGCCAGCTCTGGCCAGAACCCAACGGCGGCCCTGCCGGCAGCGCCCGCCCCGGCACAACCCGCAACACAACCTACGGCACGGGCACCACAGGCGGGCAACGATATCACCGCCCCGCTGCGCCAGTCCCCGCCGCCGCCTTCACCGTCTGAAGCAGAAGCCTGGGCCAAAGGTCAGGTTGCCCCCCTCAGTCGTACCG
>Ga0160438_1000275_pt1 | contig 16153 bp, 8 predicted proteins | sample HID1975K_E0MG_FD_108203 | JGI IMG/M metagenome (GOLD analysis project Ga0160438, IMG submission 108203) | Enriched soil microbial communities from UW Madison campus, WI, USA - HID1975K_E0 MG | ecosystem: Environmental > Terrestrial > Soil > Unclassified | place: USA: Madison, Wisconsin...
ACACCGTACATTCCGCCAACCAGTTCATCCCCTTCCCAGACCTCAATAGAATGAGCGTGGCCTAATTCGTGCAGTCGTGTGTAGGCGTCGATAATTTCGGGTGTAATCCATGTGCCCTCTTCACGGTCATCTGCGCAGTCGCTGATAACACGCTCAAAAGCATGGTTGAGCGTGACACGATAGGGCGAGTCGCGATGGAAGCGCTTCATACTGCGACTCAGGTGAAACTGTTCCGGGAAAAGCACCGCACGCGGATCGGGCGACCACCATAAAATCGGGTCACCCGGAGAGAACCAGGGAAAGATGCCGCGCTGATAAGCCATCAACAACCTAGCGGGGCTTAAATCGCCCCCAAGCGCCAATAATCCATTAGGTTCACGCAACGCGCCTTCCGGGGAAGGGAAGGCGATTGAGTCACGAGAAAGCTGAATAAGGCGCATGACGACACGGCTCCACGGCTAGCAATAATTATTGATAATAGACCAATTACACAGGCTACAAACGCTGATGAAAATGATAATAACGACCCGCGCTAGCCATCAAATCTGCGTGATTACCTTGCTCAATAATTTGCCCGCTGTCCATCACAATTATGTTGTCGAAATCAGCCAATCCGCGTAGGCGATGAGTGACCATTAAGACGGTTTTCTCTTTGGTCACTTCTGCCAGTAAATCAAGTATTTGACGCTCAGTTTCTGCATCCAGACCTTCGGTAGGTTCATCGAGCAAGAACAGCGGAGCATCATGTAATAACGCACGGGCAATGGCCAGGCGGCGCAGTTCGCCACCAGAAAGCTGGCGGCCACCTTCACCCAACCAACTATTAAGACCTGAATCGACTAACAACTTCTCCAGACCCACGCGGGTCAAAACTTGCTTCAGCTCATCATCGGCAGCGTCAGGTGCGGCGAGCAGAAGATTGTCGCGCAGTGTGGCGCTGAACAAATGCACACGCTGCGACACGACGCTGGTTGAAGTACGTAAAGCCGTTTCATCGAATTGGCTGAGCGCTTCACCATTAAGACGAATTTCGCCCTGCTGGGGTTCCCAGGCGCGGGTCAGCAACTGTAGCAATGTCGATTTTCCGCACCCGGTTCGACCCAAAATAGCGACGTGTTGACCGGCTTCAACCTGCAACGAAATATCACGCAGCGCCATTTGTGACTGTTCGGCATAAGTGAAGCTGAGGTTGTGAATCTCCAGTGCCACACGCTCAGGTACGGCATGAGTTTTCTCGGTGAAAATAACCTCGGGTTTCTGGCTGGTAATTTCAGTCACGCGCAAGGCCGAAGCAATCACTTGCCCCAAATGCTGAAATGACCCGGTGACGGGAGCCAGCGCTTCAAACGAGGCGAGTGCACAGAACACAAACAATGCAATCAGCGCACCTGGCGTAGTATTTCCACCCACACCTGCGGCGGCCATCCACAGCATCAGAATGACGGCGATTCCGCTAACCAGCAGCATAACTGCCTGCGACAATGCCGTAAGTTCAGCCTGGCGGCGTTGCGCTTCTTGCCAGTTGTCTTCGCTCGCTTCAAGCTGCTGGCGATAACGTTGTGTCGCACCGAAAATGGTCAGTTCCGCGTGGCCCTGTAGCCAGGCTGTAAGCTGCTGGCGATATTGCCCTCGTTGAACGGTGATCGCTTCACCGGTTTTTCTGCCCGCAAAATAGAACACGGGTGGCAGCAGAACTAATGTAGCCAATAAAATGCCGCCGAGCGTGAGCGCCAGGTGCACATCCAGCCAGCTTAATCCGAACGTGACGACCACAATCACGACAAATGCACCGACAAGAGGTGAAATTACGCGCAGATAGAGGTGGTCTAAGGTATCAACATCGGCGACCAGACGGTTAAGCAACTCACCCTGGCGAAAACGAGCCAACCCGGCAGGGGAGAGTGGTAGCAATTTGCTAAAGGTGGAAACTCGTAAGTGCTGGAGAACGCGGAAAGTCGCATCGTGGCTCACCAGTCGCTCAAAATAACGGCCCGCGGTACGGGTAATTGCGCCGCCGCGAACACCTGCGGCAGGCAACATGTAGTTGAAGCTATAAATGCCTGCCACGCCGACTACCGATGCGGCGGAGAGGAACCAGCCTGATAGTGTCAGCAGCCCGATACTGGCTAAGAGAGTAATAATCGCCAGCACAACGCCCAGCATCAGTAACCATTTATGGCGGCAATAAAGCGCAAGATAGGGGAGTAGCGCGCGCATTAAATTTCCTCCTGGCGATGAGTCAGTAACGTTGCAAACGGGCCTTCCTGAGAGGCCAGCGTTGCGTAATTTCCTTGTTGCACGATACGTCCATCACGCATCACCCAAACCTCGTCCCAATCGTTGATGTAATCTAACTGGTGCGTCACCATCAGGGTGGTTTGCTGTCGGGAGGCATTGCCCAACGCTTCCATTACACGCTGTTCGCTATGGGCGTCCAGGCTTGCGGCAGGTTCATCGAGCAATAACAATCCACATGGCATTAATAAGGCGCGCGCGACGGCAACTCGTTGTGCTTGTCCGACGGATAAGCGTGCTGCTGACTCACCTAATGGTGTATCAATCCCTTGCGGTAACAGCGGCAGGAATTCATTGACTGAGGCTTTTTCTAACGCAGCGGCTAGTTGTTCGGCGTTGGCATCAGGCACCGCTAAAAGCACGTTCTCACGAATAGTGGGGGCGGGAAGTTGCGGGTTTTGTCCGACCCAACTCAGTTGTTCGCGCCACCATTTTGGGTCCAGCTCTGAAAGCTCAACCCCGTTGACCAAAAGCTGACCCTGGTAAGGTAAAAATCCAGATATCACATTAAGCAGAGAGCTTTTCCCTGCACCACTTTGCCCCACCAGCACCACGCGCTGCCCGGCAGAAAGGGTGAAGTTCAGCGGGCCGGCGAGTGCTTTCTCTTCGGTCGAAAGAATCACCAAATCACGCGCTTCGATGCTGACAGGTTCGTTATTGTTGAACCGTGCACAACCTTGTTTACGCTGTTGTAGCGGGGCATCAAGGAAAGTCATCAGGCTATCCGCTGCACCGACGGCCTGCGCTTTTGCATGATAAAAAGTGCCTAAATCGCGTAACGGTTGGAAAAATTCAGGAGCCAGAATCAAAGCCAGGAAACCAGCAAATAGGGTTACGCCAGTGCTGTAATGGCCAAAATTCAACTCGCCTAAATAAGAGAAGCCGAAGTAAACCGCGACGACTGCGATGGATAGCGAGGCAAAGAATTCCAATACGCCTGAAGACAGAAATGCGAGGCGCAAGACTTCCATTGTCCGCTGGCGGAAATCCTGAGAAGCCGCACGAATATTCTCGGTTTCGGCATTTCCACGATTGAACAAGCGCAACGTTTCCATGCCGCGCAGACGGTCAAGGAAATGGCCGCTCAGACGCGCCAGTGCCTGGAAGTTACGACGGTTAGCATCTGCGGCTCCCATCCCTACCATCGCCATAAACAGCGGGATCAGTGGTGCTGTACACAGCAGAATCAGCGCGGCAACCCAATTAGACGGGAAAATCACGATCAAAATCAGCACCGGAACCATCACCGCAAGCGACATTTGCGGCAGATAGCGGGCATAGTAATCGTGCATATCTTCAATTTGTTCCAGCACCAGCGTTGCCCAACTGCCCACAGGCTTGCCCTGAATCCAGGCGGGGCCAGCCTCATGAACGCGGTCGAGCACTTTGCGCCGAATTTCTTGCCGTATGTGCAACCCGGCGTAGAAACCCGCTTTTTCACGCAGCCAAACCACCCATGCGCGCAATACAAAAATCAGTATCAGGATGACAAAAAGCAGAAGCAGCGCTTCGCGAGGAATGTTTTCCATGATCATGTGCTGCAACATCCGGGCTAAAAGCCAGGCTTGAGCAACAATTAAAAGTCCACTGATCAAACCCAAAACGCGGGAAAGCCCTAACCAGCGGCGCGAAATAATGCTTTGTTGTTTTAGCCAACGGCTAAGTTCTTGTTGACGGGTTTTATTCATGGTTGCCAGTGCAGGTAAATGATGAATTATCAGGCAAAATTTGCGGGCAATGTTACAACGCAGACAAAAGAAAGGCGACTTATTCAGTCGCCTTTACGTATCTTCAAACTGTCGCTATGGATTACGAGAGTTACTTATTCTGTTCGGCCAGACCGTCCAGGTAGCGCTCGGCATCCAGTGCAGCCATACAACCCGTGCCTGCAGAGGTAATCGCCTGGCGATAGATATGATCCATGACGTCGCCTGCCGCGAACACGCCAGGGATGCTGGTTTGTGTTGCGTTGCCGTGAATACCGGACTGCACTTTGATGTAGCCGTTTTCCAGCTCGAGCTGGTCGGCGAAAATTCCGGTGTTCGGGCTGTGTCCGATTGCGACGAACAGACCTGCAACTTCTAACTCTTCAGTCTGGTCAGTATTGTGTGCATCGCGCAGACGCAGACCGCTCACACCCATCTGGTCACCGGTTACTTCATCGAGCGTGCGGTTAGTGTGCAGCACGATATTGCCGTTCTTCACTTTCTCCATCAAACGATTGATGAGGATTTTCTCGGCGCGGAAGCTATCGCGGCGGTGAATCAGGTGCACCTCAGAGGCAATATTTGCCAGATAAAGTGCTTCTTCAACCGCAGTGTTACCCCCGCCGATAACCGCAACTTTTTGATTGCGATAGAAGAAACCGTCACACGTTGCGCAGGCAGAAACGCCACGGCCTTTGAACGCCTCTTCGGAAGGCAGACCCAAATAACGAGCAGAAGCACCCGTGGCGATAATTAACGCGTCACAGGTGTATTCGCCGCTGTCGCCTGTCAGACGGAACGGACGGTTTTGCAAATCCACTTTAGAAATGTGATCGAACAGAATTTCTGTTTCGAATTTGGTCGCATGTTCGTGCATGCGCTCCATCAACGCTGGGCCTGTCAGGTCATTAGGATCGCCAGGCCAGTTCTCAACTTCAGTTGTTGTGGTCAACTGGCCACCTTTTTCCATCCCGGTAATCAAAACGGGCTTGAGGTTAGCGCGAGCCGCGTAGACTGCAGCGGTATAGCCCGCAGGGCCGGAGCCAAGAATTAGCAATTTACTGTGTTTAGCGGTGCCCATGAGATCCTCATTGTTCGTTGGCAGTCAATCGAGGGATTGTAGGGAATTTGGCGGGTTAAAAAAAGGGTACAACGGTGGTGATGGGTAATAGTGTTAACGATATGTGCAATAGTCGTGTTCAATCAATCTATGCAAATGAATAGAAAGCGCATAGAAATCCATCAGAACAGGGTAATTAGTCACGCCACTAAAGTGATGAATAATCGTCAAGTCGCCGGGATATATGGCACGTTCCACTAATTTTCGATGTTTTGCTTTGACAATCCGCTAAGCATTTGCGAAAACATTCGAGGAAGAAAAACATTTGGTGTGAGAGCAGTAAAATAATCACGCATACCTGATGCAATTTTACCGGGTTATTGAAATCTACTCATGGCGTGGACAGACGCCATGAGTGATGTCGATAGCGGCCATTGGGCACCGGTCTTCTCACGTACACTCGGAACATTGACGTTGACCGGGTTATGGCAGGTGAAGGAAGGAACAAAGAGAGACAATAATAATGGTAGATAGTAAGAAGCGCCCTGGCAAAGATCTCGACCGCATCGATCGTAACATTCTGAATGAACTGCAGAAGGACGGACGTATTTCCAACGTCGAGCTTTCGAAGCGAGTAGGGCTTTCACCGACTCCGTGCCTTGAGCGCGTACGTCGTCTGGAACGACAGGGTTTCATTCAGGGCTACACCGCTCTGTTGAACCCGCATTATCTGGATGCATCACTTCTGGTTTTTGTTGAGATTACTCTGAATCGTGGCGCCCCGGATGTGTTTGAGCAATTTAACGCCGCAGTTCAGAAACTTGAAGAAATTCAAGAATGTCATTTGGTATCCGGCGATTTCGACTACCTGTTGAAAACCCGTGTACCTGATATGTCTGCGTACCGCAAATTACTAGGCGAAACCTTGTTGCGACTGCCGGGTGTGAACGATACCCGTACGTATGTAGTGATGGAAGAGGTCAAACAGAGCAATCGTCTGGTTATTAAGACCCGTTAACACGGGCCAGGTGCAAAATCTGCGTATTTTGGTTACACTCCTGGTAATTCATACAGCAACAGTGCCGGGAATGCCCGGCACTGTTGCTCTCCATATTTATTAAGGACCTGGAGAGTCTTACTTGAGCCAGGAATACACCGAAGAAAAAGAAGTTACATTGAGGAAACTCAGCAGCGGGCGTCGTGCATTAGAGGCGTTACTGCTTCTTGTTGCCATTTTTGCCGTCTATTTGATGGTGGCGTTGCTCAGTTTTAATCCTTCCGATCCGAGTTGGTCACAAACCGCATGGCACGAACCTATCCACAATCTGGGTGGAATGCCAGGTGCGTGGCTGGCCGATACTCTGCTATTCATCTTTGGCGTGATGGCCTACACCATACCGGTAATCATTATTGGTGCGTGTTGGTTCACCTTCCGTAACCGTGATAGCGAAGAGTTTGTTGATTACTTTGCCGTTTCCTTACGCCTGATTGGTGTATTGGCAATGGTACTTACGGCCTGTGGCCTGGCGGCGATAAACGCAGATGATATTTGGTACTTTGCCTCAGGTGGCGTGATAGGGAGTTTGCTCAGCACTGCGATGATGCCTTTGCTTAATAGTAGCGGCGGCACAATTGCCTTGTTGTGCGTTTGGGCGGCAGGTTTAACCCTGTTTACCGGCTGGTCCTGGGTCAGTATTGCAGAGAAAATTGGCAGTGCGACATTAAGCGTGCTGACTTTTGCCAGTAACCGTACGCGCCGGGATAACACCTGGCAAGACGATGATTACGACTACGAAGATGAAGAGCATGGTGATGAGCACGCTCCGGAAGTGGAAAAGCGTGAGTCTCGTCGTGCGCGTATTTTGCGTGGTGCATTAGCACGTAAGCAGCGTATATCTGAGAAATTCTCCAATCCTAACGCGCGTAAAACAGACACTGCGCTGTTTTCTGGTAAGCGTATGGATGATGCGGAAGATGACGTTTTATTCTCGGGAAATAAAGCGACGCTGCCTGAGGACGACGTTTTGTTCTCAGGGAATAAAGCAACACTACCGGAAAGCGACGAATACGATCCCTTATTACACGGGCAGTCTATCGTTGCCCCGGTTGCGGCAACTGCCGTTGCTGCAATGGCGAACCCTGCCTATGCCGCTCCCGTTATGCCAACCGCGACCGTATCGCCAGTAGCTGCTCCGGCACCAGAAGTGGATCACCATCCCGCTATTGCCTGGGAACCTGCGCCTACAACGGTGACGCCTGAGCCCGTGATTGCACCTGCGCCTGAAAGTTACGACGCGCCTCGTCCGGCGGATCAATATCATCCGCAATACTCTGCGCAACAAAATCCACAGCAGCATCCGCAGCAAGTCACCAGCCATTGGTCAGAACCGGCTGTGGAGCAACCTTTTGTTGAACCGGCTTACTATGAACCAGAGACTCCAGAGCCTGTTGTTCAGCCTGAGCCTGTTGAAGAATTCAAACCCGCCGTTCGCCCGCCGCTGTACCATTTCGAAGAAGTCGAAGAGCGTCGTGCGCGTGAACGTGAGCAACTGGCAGCCTGGTATCAGCCGGTAAACGAACCTAAGCCTGACCCTTATGGCTATGACAGTTCTCCAGCTTTTGCATCAACAAGTTCTACGGACGCTTCGCGGATTGAACCACCGGCTATGCCTCAGGGGATGTCCAGCGTAATGCCGGAAATTCCGATCGTGCCAGCCCCGGATATTCCGCAAGGTGTTAAAGATGCTGCAAAAGTCGCAGGTGTTGCGGCAGCGTTTAGCCCGGTGTTTAGTATTGCCAGCGACGCGCCTCGTCCTCAGGTTAAAGAGGGGATTGGCCCGCAGTTGCCACGTCCAAATCGTGTGCGCGTACCGACTCGTCGTGAGCTTGCGTCCTATGGCATCAAGTTGCCTTCTCAGCGAATGGCTGAAGAAGAAGCGCGTCGCCAGGGCGGGATGGATATCGAAGACGACTATGCTGACGATGCCGAGGAAATGGAACAGCAGGAACTCGCTCGCCAGTTCGCGGCCCAGCAACAGCAGCGTTATGGTGAAGAGTATGAAGGCGATGCGACGCAGCAAGATGAAGCTGAGGCTGAACAGGCAGAATTAGCTCGCCAGTTTGCAGCGCAGCAGCAACAGCGTTACTCCGCGGAACAACAGCAACCAACACAGCAACAGCCAAATAATGTGCCGTTCTCACTGGATGATTTTGATTTCTCACCAATGAAAACGTTAGTCGATGATGGCCCGAGCGAGCCATTATTTACGCCGAGTCCGGTTGAAGCACCAGCTCCTGTTCAGCAACCGCAAAGTTGGCAAGCCGCGCCGCAGTCGCATGTGCAGCAGCAACCGCCAGCACCTGCTCCTGTTGCAGCACCTCCGGTACAAGAAAGTTTGATTCATCCATTCCTGATGCGTAATGGGGACGATCGTCCACGGCAGCGTCCAACAACGCCATTGCCATCGCTGGACTTGTTGACCTCACCGCCAGCAGAAGTGGAGCCGATTGACACCTTCGCGTTAGAGCAAATGGCTCGCCTGGTGGAAGCTCGTCTTGCCGATTACCGGATTAAAGCCGATGTGGTGGATTACTCTCCAGGCCCGGTTATCACCCGTTTCGAGCTGGATTTAGCGCCAGGTGTTAAAGCCGCTCGCATTTCTAACTTGTCTCGCGACCTCGCGCGCTCGTTATCAACGGTTGCGGTGCGTGTCGTTGAAGTTATTCCAGGCAAACCCTATGTGGGCCTTGAGTTACCAAACAAAAAACGCCAGACCGTTTACCTACGCGAAGTTCTCGACTGCGCTAAGTTCCGCGAAAGTGCTTCTCCGTTAACGGTCGTCCTGGGTAAAGATATCGGTGGCGAACCGGTGATTGCCGATCTGGCGAAAATGCCACACTTGCTGGTTGCGGGTACAACCGGGTCCGGTAAGTCTGTTGGCGTGAACGCCATGATCCTCAGCATGTTGTATAAAGCGACGCCTGAAGAAGTGCGCTTTATTATGATCGACCCGAAAATGCTTGAGTTGTCAGTGTATGAAGGCATCCCACATCTGTTAACGGAAGTCGTAACGGATATGAAAGATGCGGCCAATGCATTGCGCTGGAGCGTGAACGAAATGGAACGCCGCTACAAACTGATGTCTGCTCTGGGCGTTCGAAATCTGGCAGGTTACAACGAACGTGTGCTGGAAGCTGAACGCATGGGTCGTCCAATTCCAGATCCATTCTGGAAACCCGGCGACAGCATGGAAGTTTCCCATCCAATGCTTGAAAAGCTGCCGTATATCGTTGTGTTGGTTGATGAATTTGCTGATCTGATGATGACGGTCGGTAAGAAAGTGGAAGAGTTGATTGCTCGCCTGGCACAGAAAGCGCGTGCTGCGGGTATTCACCTGGTGCTGGCCACTCAGCGCCCATCCGTTGACGTTATTACAGGGTTGATCAAAGCGAACATCCCGACGCGTGTGGCGTTTACCGTCTCAAGCAAAATCGACTCGCGAACCATTCTTGACCAAGGTGGCGCTGAGTCGCTGCTGGGAATGGGTGACATGCTTTATTCCGGGCCGAACTCGACGCTGCCGGTACGTGTTCATGGCGCGTTTGTCCGTGACCAGGAAGTCCATGCTGTGGTTCAGGACTGGAAAGCGCGTGGTCGTCCACAATACATAACGGGTATCACTTCCGATAGCGAAAGTGAAGGCGGCGCAGGTGGCGGGATTGACGGTGATGAAGAGCTTGATCCGCTGTTTGATCAGGCAGTTTCCTTCGTGGTTGAAAAACGTAAAGCGTCTATTTCCGGTGTTCAGCGTCAGTTCCGCATTGGCTATAACCGTGCAGCCCGTATTGTTGAACAGATGGAAGCGCAGGGGATCGTGAGTCCGCAAGGTCACAACGGTAATCGCGAAGTGCTTGCACCACCGCCATTTGAGTAACTTTTTGCATCAGAGCCGCCGTTGCGGCTTTTATGCAAAGAAGGGTAAATTACCGGAAAATCAGCTTTTTCTTCTGTTGCTCCCAAGCAATTCTCCACTAAAGTGGGCAACAGAAATGCCACAGTGCAGTCGCTATGTGGCGCATGAATTTAAGGGATCGTAATGAAGAAAATCGCTATTACTTGTGCTTTATTGACTGCTCTGACCGCAACTGCTGCCTGGGCTGACGCCGCGGGCGACCTGAAAACGCGTCTGGATAAAGTCAGCAGCTTCCACGCAAGTTTCACACAGAAAGTCACCGACGGTGGCGGCGCTGCAGTGCAAGAAGGTCAGGGTGATCTGTGGGTTAAGCGCCCGAACTTATTCAACTGGCATATGACTCAGCCAGACGAAAGCGTCCTGGTTTCCGATGGGAAAACATTGTGGTTCTACAACCCATTTGTTGAGCAAGTGAGTGCCACCTGGCTGAAAGATGCGACTGGTAACACTCCGTTTATGCTGATTGCGCGCAACCAAAGCAGTGACTGGCAGCAGTACAACATCAAACAAAACGGTGATGATTTTATTCTGACGCCTAAAACCAGCGCCGGTAATCTCAAGCAATTCACCATTAACGTTGGACGTGATGGAACCATCCATCAGTTCAGTGCTATTGAGCAAGACGATCAGCGCAGCAGCTACGCGTTGAAATCTCAGCAAAATGGCTCGGTGGATATGAGCAAGTTTACGTTTACCCCGCCTAAAGGCGTGACGGTGGACGACCAACGTAAGTAGAGGTATGAGTGAGCAACTTGTCGCTCGATTTTTCTGAAAATACCTTCCAGCCTCTGGCCGCGCGTATGCGGCCGGAGAACCTCGCGCAGTATATCGGCCAGCAGCATCTTCTCGCTCCGGGTAAACCTCTTCCTAAAGCTATCGAAGCCGGGCATCTCCATTCGATGATTTTATGGGGCCCCCCTGGCACCGGTAAAACCACGCTTGCGGAAGTCATTGCGCATTATGCGGACGCAGATGTAGAACGAATCTCTGCTGTTACTTCCGGTGTAAAAGAAATCCGCGAGGCTATTGAGCGTGCGCGTCAGAGTCGTAATGCTGGGCGACGTACGATTCTGTTTGTTGACGAAGTCCATCGCTTTAACAAAAGCCAGCAAGATGCTTTCTTGCCGCATATTGAAGATGGCACGATAACCTTTATTGGCGCGACCACTGAAAATCCCTCATTCGAGTTAAACTCCGCTTTACTTTCACGCGCCCGGGTTTATTTGCTCAAATCGCTGACGACTGAGGATATTGAAAAAGTTCTCGATCAGGCGATGAACGACACGGCTCGCGGCTACGGCGGGCAGAATATTGTCCTGCCGGACGAAACTCGTCTGGCTATCGCTCAACTGGTCAACGGTGATGCTCGCCGCGCACTGAACACGCTGGAAATGATGGCTGATATGGCCGAAATTGATGCGAGTGGAAATCGTGTGCTACAGATTGCGCTGTTGACCGAAATTGCAGGTGAACGTAGTGCGCGATTTGATAACAAGGGCGACCGTTTCTACGATCTGATTTCCGCGCTGCATAAGTCAGTACGCGGTTCCTCGCCGGATGCTGCACTTTACTGGTATGCGCGCATTATTACTGCAGGCGGCGATCCTTTATATGTTGCCCGGCGTTTGTTAGCGATTGCGTCCGAAGATGTAGGCAATGCCGATCCACGTGGTATGCAGGTCGCTATCGCTGCCTGGGATTGCTTCACGCGGGTTGGCCCTGCGGAAGGTGAACGCGCCATTGCCCAGGCGATCGTTTATCTGGCTTGCGCGCCAAAAAGTAATGCAGTTTACAAAGCTTTCAAGGCAGCAATGGCTGATGCCCGTGAGCGCCCGGATTACGACGTTCCTGTTCATCTTCGTAATGCGCCAACCAAACTGATGAAAGAAATGGGGTATGGTCAGGAGTATCGCTACGCTCATGACGAACCCAATGCTTATGCTTCCGGAGAAGTTTACTTCCCGCAGGAAATGGCACAAACACGCTATTATCAGCCTACAAACAGAGGTCTTGAGGGCAAGATTGGTGAAAAGCTCGCCTGGCTTGCTGAACAGGATCAAAATAGCCCGACAAAACGCTACCGATAATTCAGGCGTTGCGGTAAGGTTAGCAAGACTATCATTGCGGTTGCAGGCTGTGACCGCTATCCCCTTCATTTAATTCGATAAGCACAGGATAAGCATGCTCGATCCCAATCTACTGCGTACAGAGCCAGACGCAGTCGCTGAAAAACTGGCACGCCGAGGCTTCAAGCTGGATGTAGAAACGCTGCGCTCCCTTGAAGAGCGTCGTAAAGTATTGCAGGTTAAAACAGAAAATCTGCAGGCTGAGCGTAACTCGCGATCGAAATCCATCGGCCAGGCGAAAGCGCGCGGGGAGGACATCGAGCCATTGCGTCAGGAAGTTAACCAACTCGGTGAAGAACTTGATGCGGCGAAAACTGAACTTGATGCCCTGCAGGCAGAAATCCGTGATATCTCGCTGACTCTGCCTAACATCCCGGACGATTGCGTACCGATGGGTAAAGACGACAGCGAAAACGTTGAAATCAGTCGCTGGGGTGAGCCACGTAAATTCGATTTTGAAGTGCGTGACCATGTGACGCTGGGTGAAATGGCTAAAGGCCTGGATTTCGCTTCTGCGGTTAAACTGACCGGCTCTCGTTTTGTCGTGATGCAAGGGCAAATTGCTCGCCTGCATCGCGCACTGAGCCAGTTCATGCTCGATTTGCACACCGAACAGCATGGTTACATTGAAAACTATGTCCCGTACCTGGTGAACCAAGAAACGTTGTACGGTACGGGTCAGTTGCCAAAATTTGGCGGCGACTTGTTCCATACTCGTCCATTGGATGAAGAGGCTGACAGCAGCAACTATGCGTTGATCCCAACCGCTGAAGTGCCGTTGACCAACCTGGTGCGTGACGAGATTATTGATGAAGAATCTCTGCCGCTGAAAATGACCGCTCATACGCCATGCTTCCGTTCAGAAGCGGGTTCTTACGGTCGTGACACCCGCGGTCTGATTCGTCAGCACCAGTTCGATAAAGTCGAAATGGTTCAGATTGTGCGCCCTGAAGATTCTATGGATGCACTGGAAGAACTGACGGGACACGCAGAGAAAGTGCTGCAATTGTTGGGCCTGCCATACCGTAAAGTGCTGCTGTGCAGTGGCGATATCGGTTTCGGCTCGGCTAAAACCTACGATCTCGAAGTCTGGTTGCCGGCGCAGGACACTTACCGTGAAATCTCTTCTTGTTCAAACATGTGGGATTTCCAGGCGCGTCGTCTACAGGCTCGTTGCCGTAGCAAAGCAGACAAGAAAACCCGTCTGGTACACACCCTGAACGGTTCTGGTTTGGCTGTAGGTCGTACTTTGGTTGCGGTACTAGAAAACTACCAACAAGCTGATGGACGTATCGAAATTCCAGAAGTGCTACGTCCGTACATGAAAGGTCTTGAGTACATCGGCTAATCATTGCGACTAATACATTAGTACTGTTTTACTCTCTGAAAAGCGCCTAAGGGCGCTTTTTTTATGCCGTAATTATTCTCATTCCCACAGATAATCTGCCTTTATTGATACCAGGCAATAACAAATACCCCTATATGAGTATCATTGCCTCCAGAAAGAGAGTGATGATGACGAATACAACTCATTCAGTTCCCTTATCATTTCGCCGTTTGAAGTTACATGATGTAACCGGGCAGCCAATCGTGGGACTGACATAAATTAAGACACTCCTTTCTCTTTTTGGCTGAGCAACGGAAACGCGGGCCTATTTCCCTGAGTAACCTTTGCCAGCTTGTTCAAACGTGAGCACGATACAAGTGGGTCATTATGAAAGAGAAAACTTCTAATGCGGTTCTGAGCGCACAAGTTAGCCGCCGTAAGCTGGTGAAAACCACGGCTATCGGTGGGCTTGCAGCTGCGAGCGGTGCATTAACACTCCCCTTTAGCCGTACGGCTTTCGCACAAACTGCCGCTGATACGGTCAGTGCCGCTGAAAATGTGGTGTGGAGCGCTTGCACAGTAAACTGTGGCAGTCGCTGCCCATTGCGCATGCATGTGGTCGATGGCGAAATCAAATACGTTGAGACCGACAACACCGGCAATGATGATTATGAAGGTCTACACCAGGTGCGCGCTTGCCTGCGAGGCCGTTCAATGCGTCGCCGCGTCTATAATGCCGATCGCCTGAAATACCCGATGAAACGCGTTGGTGCTCGTGGAGAAGGGAAGTTTGAGCGAATCAGTTGGGATGAAGCCTTCGATACCATTGCCAACAGCATGAAAGGCATTATCAAAGAACACGGCAACGAAGCCATTTATCTGAACTACGGCACAGGGACGTTGGGCGGCACGATGACTCGCTCCTGGCCACCGGGTTCCACGCTTATTGCTCGCCTCATGAACTGCTGCGGTGGCTATCTAAATCATTATGGTGATTACTCTACCGCGCAGATTGCCGCAGGCCTGAACTATACCTATGGCGGCTGGGCGGATGGCAATAGCCCGTCTGATATTGAAAACAGCAAACTTGTTGTGTTGTTTGGGAATAACCCGGGCGAAACGCGTATGAGTGGCGGCGGGGTGACTTATTACCTCGAGCAAGCGCGTGAAAAATCTAATGCTCGTATGATTATCATTGACCCGCGTTATACCGACACCGGTGCAGGTCGTGAAGATGAATGGATTCCAATTCGTCCAGGTACAGATACCGCTCTTATCTCCGCCCTGGCTTGGGTGATGATCACTGAAAATCTCGTTGACCAGCCTTTCCTCGATAAATACTGCGTCGGTTATGACGAAAAAACGCTACCAAAAACGGCTCCGGCGAATGGCCATTACAAGGCTTATATCCTCGGCGAAGGGGCTGATGGTGTAGCGAAAACCCCGCAGTGGGCAGCAAAAATCACGGGTATTCCTGCTGAGCGCATCGTGCAACTGGCTCGTGAAATCGCCACGGCTAAACCCGCGTTTATCAGCCAGGGATGGGGGCCTCAGCGCCACTCAAACGGCGAGCTGGTTTCGCGCGCAATCGCCATGTTATCGATCCTGACGGGTAATGTGGGAGTCAACGGTGGTAACAGCGGTGCACGCGAAGGTTCTTACAGCCTGCCATTTGTGCGTATGCCGACCCTGGAAAACCCGGTGCAAACCAGTATTTCGATGTTCTTGTGGACGGATGCTATAGAACGCGGCCCAGAAATGACTGCGACTCGCGATGGTGTGCGCGGTAAAGATAAGCTCGATGTGCCGATTAAAATGGTCTGGAACTATGCCAGTAACTGTCTGATTAACCAGCATTCTGAAATTAACCGCACCCATGACATCCTTCAGGATGACAAAAAATGCAAGATGATTGTGGTCATCGACAACCACATGACTTCTTCTGCGAAATATGCGGATATCTTGCTCCCAGATTGCACCGCTTCTGAACAGATGGATTTCTGTCTTGATGCATCTTGCGGCAACATGGCTTACGTGATTTTTGCAGGTCAGGCCATCAAACCACGCTTTGAGTGCAAAACCATTTATGAGATGACCAGCGAAATCGCCAAACGAATGGGGGTTGAGCAGCAATTTACCGAAGGTCGCAACCAGGAAGAATGGATGCGTCATTTGTACAAACAATCGCAAGAAGCTATTCCTGAACTCCCGAGTTTCGAAGAATTCAGCAAGCAAGGCATCTTCAAGAAACGTGACCCGGAAGGGCATCACGTTGCCTATAAAGCTTTCCGTGAAGATCCGGCGGCCAACCCACTGACGACCCCTTCCGGGAAAATCGAAATTTACTCTGAGCAACTGGCTGAGATTGCCGCGACCTGGCAACTTAACGAAGGAGATGTCATCGATCCTTTGCCGGTTTACAGCGCTGGCTTTGAAAACTACGGCGATCCTTTGGCAGAGAAATGGCCATTACAGATGACCGGTTTCCACTATAAAGCGCGTACTCACTCAACCTACGGCAACGTGGAAGTGTTGAAGGCCGCCTGCCGCCAGGAAATGTGGATCAACCCGATGGACGCTAAAAAGCGTGGTATCGCCAACGGTGATCGCGTGAAAATTTTCAACGCGCGCGGTGAAGTACACATTGAAGCGAAGGTCACCCCGCG
>Ga0160438_1000277_pt1 | contig 16113 bp, 9 predicted proteins | sample HID1975K_E0MG_FD_108203 | JGI IMG/M metagenome (GOLD analysis project Ga0160438, IMG submission 108203) | Enriched soil microbial communities from UW Madison campus, WI, USA - HID1975K_E0 MG | ecosystem: Environmental > Terrestrial > Soil > Unclassified | place: USA: Madison, Wisconsin...
CATGGCGTAATGATTGTGGATCATATCGATTAAGTAATCCTGCTTCCGGAAATTTTGCTAATGGTCTATCTTCTTCGGATTTGAGTCGTTCTAATTGGTGTCCAGGAACGGTAACTTATCCTATTTTTATCGATATAGGAAAACTTAAAGCTGGAAAGCATACTGTCCGTGTTCATATTCCGCAAGGCGAAAGCGAGGGAACAAGCTTCAGCAGCTGGAATGTATCGGGTGTATTGTTATATGACTAAAACGAAAAGGGCTGAAAATATTTATTTTCAGCCCTTTCTAATTATTTTAATATTAATTATACATTGAATCTGAAGTGCATAATATCACCATCTTCAACAATATATGTTTTTCCTTCTACCGATAATTTACCAGCTTCTTTACAAGCTGCCTCAGATCCTAATTCGATAAAATCATTATATTTAATGACCTCTGCACGGATAAATCCTTTTTCAAAGTCTGTGTGGATAACACCTGCTGCTTGTGGGGCTGTAAATCCTTTTTCAATTGTCCAAGCACGAACTTCCTGCACACCAGCAGTAAAGTATGTTGCTAAGTCCAGTAATGAATAAGCTGCCACGATCAATTTAGAAACACCAGATTCTGCTAAACCTAGATCATCTAAGAACATCTGACGCTCTTCAAAACTTTCTAATTGTGCAATTTCCGATTCAATCTGAGCAGAAATAATTAATACCTGTGCATTTTCATCCTTAACTTCTTCTTTTACACGGTCAACATAAGCATTACCGGTATTGACAGAAGCTTCGTCCACATTACACACATATAATACAGGTTTTACAGTTAGTAATGCTAAATCTTGAATGAAATCGAAATCGTCTTTTTCAAGAGGTGCTGTACGAGCTGATTTACCAGCTTCTAAATGGTCTTTTACAATAGATAAGATTTCGTAAGTGCGTTTTGCATCTTTATCTCCACCTGTTTTGGCCATTTTTTCTACTTTTTGAATACGTTTCACAACAGTATCCAAATCTTTCAACTGTAACTCAGTATCAATGATTTCTTTGTCACGAATAGGATCTACAGATCCATCAACATGGATCACATTGCCGTCATCGAAACAACGTAAAACGTGAATAATTGCATTTGTTGTACGAATATTCCCTAAAAATTGATTACCAAGACCTTCACCTTTAGAAGCGCCTTTTACTAAACCAGCGATATCAACAATCTCAATTGTATTTGGAACAATTTTTTGAGGATTAACCAATTCAGCTAATTTATTAAGACGGGTATCAGGAACAGTGATAACCCCAACATTTGGTTCAATAGTACAAAAAGGAAAGTTTGCCGCTTGTGCTTTAGCGTTAGACAAACAGTTAAATAGTGTTGATTTACCTACGTTAGGTAATCCAACGATACCGCATTGTAAAGCCATAAAATATGCTAGTTTTTTGAATTTACGCAAAGATAAAAAATAAGTCGAAACTTTCTATGTATCTTTAATTATGTTGCAATGGTATAAGATCGATAAGACGAGTATTTATGTTGAAGACCGAATTTATGAGGTAGAAGCGGGGCGCACCCGGTTGTGTATTTTGCATAATGCAAATGGCTGGAAAGCATTTTCTAGGAAATGTCCACACGCGGGAGCTTCATTTGTAACGGGTTGGTGCGAAGGTGAAGAGATTGTTTGTTCTTATCACCGGCATAGATTTAATTTGACAAGTGGCAAAGGTTGTCCCGGACAAGGGGATTTTATTAAGATATACCCTACTAAAGTTGAAAATGAAGAATTGTATGTTGCCATTGAATCTTCAGGTTCTTTCTTTAGCAGGCTATTTAAATAAGAGTTTTTTTGATTAATGATTGGATACAATTATTTGTTGTGCGGATATTCCTGTATCCAGTTAAAACCACGATTCATTAACTCAAATGTTTTTGGATCTCTTTTTTTAAGTCTGATTTCTTCCAATCGCTCTTTTATTTTTACTTTTAATAGCACATCACCATTCTCCTCCAGTTTATAATCAAAGGTGTAATTGTTTAAGGTCATCTTATTTTCTGATGTATTAAAGCCGACTCCGATTCGTTGTACATTGTAAAAATTATCACGAGCTCGTGCATTTCCTTCATATTCAAAGATTAGAAATGACCAATCATTGGGTATGCTAACTCTTTTTTCTGAAGTTGTGTCAATTTGATAGATACCATACAATGGCGATTTTTTGAAATATTGTGCTATTATTTTTTTTTGATTAAAAACACCAAATAGCTGGGTTGAGATAAACAGCATAATCACTAAGACTTTGCATATCGATGCAACCCACTTTTTCCATACTCTATTGAACACTGGCCTATTAATTTGCTTAAGTTGACTAGACTCGCCTTTGAAAAAAAGGTCTGTTAAAGATTTGAGATATGGAAGTAATAAAAATACCGATAATAAGGCTAGTGCAGTTGACATCAACTTTACAGGTACATCGTAAAAATAGTTTATGGCCATTATATTTAAACTTGTAGCCACTGTGATTAAAGCGCCTAAAACCATTGTTTTCCTAAACAGGAGTAGGCCTGCCATTACCTCCACAATACCAATAAAAATATTGTATCCTTTCGAAAAACCAAAGAAATTCCATGCCAATCCCATTGGAGAAAATTCACCTAGAGGTTGCATAAGCTTGGTCAATCCTGGAGGCGGCATTTGCGCATGCATCAATTTGCTTACACCATAGTTGATGAGCATGAATGCAATGTAATAGCGAATAAAGACCGTCAACCAATAATAGCACTTATTATAATTATTTCTTTTAGTATCTATCAAGGTCCAAATGATGGTTCCCAGAACTCCAATGATAACTAATATCAGAAGTGTTACCCAGTCATAAGAAGTATCTCCGCTACCGTTGGAGAAAATGGAATAGTCGTATTGATATTTTAATATATTTTTCGAAAACCATGGTGTACAGATATGCATTAGCATAATCAATGGTCTATTGATGAAGCTGAATAGAGGGAATGAACCGTTATTACATATCACTATAAATAATAAAATAAAAACGAAAGAAAAACGGAATCCTATTTTTTTTCCAAAACTCCAGTATATGGTCGTGTTATTAGTGGAATTAATCATAAAAAGGTTTAAATAATTAGCTATTGATTACTAAGATAGTGTTTTCATTTAATTTTCCATTTACTTGCGAGAAATATTGTTGGGATGTTTATAGATTGATGCTAGGAACTGAGTTCGGTATGCTTTTTATGAATCTTAATTCTTAACAAAGGAAGTTATCTTAATAATCTGTTGCAAATTCAATTATAGTATGATTTATTTTATTTAACTTGGTCGATTGACTTATATATAACACCAATATTATATAGAACCTACAAAAATAATTGGATAATTTATGAAATATTATTGTTTCCTGGCTTCTTTGTTCATCCATAGTCTATGTCAGGCTCAGGATCAAAGAAAAGAGGTCGTTTCTTTAGACAGCGCTTATAAAAGAGCGTATCATATTACAAAACTTACAGGAGAACAGCCTCGAATTGATGGGAAACTGGATGAAACTATATGGAAGGATAAGGGAGAATGGTCGGAAAAGTTTTCTCAGGTAATTCCTTTTGAACGCGTTTATACACCCTCATGGACTCGGATGAAAATATTTTATGATGATGAAAATGTTTATGTAGGAGTTTATTGTAAGGATGTACACCCGGAAACCATGAATGCATTTATTGGTAATCGCGATGATAACAGTAATGGAGATTTGATCAGTATTGCATTTGACACCTATCATGATTATCGTGTGGCATCTGAATTTAATGTTAATCTGGGGGGAAATAAGACAGATTTGACGGTGACGGATAAATTATCTGTCAATCTGAGTTGGAATACTGTGTGGGAAGGACGGACGAATATCGACCTTGCAGATTCAAGCTGGACGGCAGAACTGAGGATTCCTTTTAGTCAATTACGTTATAATCAGAAAAATGAAGATGGTATTTGGGGTTTACACGTAAGGCGTATCATTCGGAGAAATAATGAGGTCCAGAATTGGAGTTTAATTCCAATAAAAAATAATGGACATGTTTTTTCTTTTGGAGAGATGCACGGTATGACAGACTTGCCAAAGCCAAGAGGAATTGAATTTTTGCCATACACGATGAGCAAATTTGTCCGAAATCCGAAAGTACCTAACAGCCCTTTTCAGAAAGGGAGCAGGTGGCAAGCCACTGCGGGTTTAGATGCGAAATTTGCACTGAATGATTTTACACTGGATATGACTATAAATCCAGATTATGGTCAGGTTGAACTGGATCCGTCGGTCATGAATCTATCTGCTTTCGAGATTTTTTATGATGAAAAGAGACCTTTTTTTCTTGAAGGTAAACATATTTTGGAGTTTGATAATAATGAAGAGGGTATGATGTTTTACTCCCGTAGAATAGGAGCAATGCCTACTTATCGACCCAAAAATATAGATAATCTGACAAGTTTTGCGAGCACACCAAATCCTATTCCCATTTTAGGTGCTATGAAGTTAACGGGCACGAACAGAAATGGTGTTACAGTTGGGTTTCTGGAAAGCATTACTGCGGAGACTACTTCTAAAGTGATGCGAAATGGTGAACCCGATAAAGAGATTACAGAGCCTTTAACCAATTATACGGTGGCTCGTGTACAAAAAAATTGGGAAGGTAATACGCTATTAGGTGGTATGGTAACTTCGGTAAATCGTAAGTTAGGAAGAAAACATCTGGAAGATGCAATGGTTGAAAATGCTTTCACAAGTGGAGTTGATTTTACGCAGTACTTTGCTAAGCGTCTTTACTATATCGATGCAAAAGGTATGTTCAGTACTTTACATGGCTCAGCGGATGCGATCCTTAATACGAAAATGAATGCGACCCACTATTATCAACGAGAATCAGGCTCGGGTTATCTGAATTTAGATCCGGATAAGAAGACCTTACAAGGTACAGGTGGTTATGTAAAAGTGGGTAAGAGAGGAAATGCGCAATGGAATTTTGCAGAAACTTTTAGTTGGTCATCACCGGGATTCGATCTTAACAATGTGGGGTATCTTCGTCAATCTGATTTTAAATTTAATGAATCTGAGATCACCTATCGAAAAACAGATCCATGGGGCCCATTTCGTTTTGCAGGAATTAATCTAACGCAGAAAAATATGTGGAATTATGGTGGAAAGGCTATTAATAATAATATTGCACTCCGTTGGAGGAGTTTAAGTACGAAACGTCGTATCGAAATGGATATCAAGGAAACCTTTAACTGGAATACCATTGATAGCCGTCAACTTCGTGGAGGGCCAGACTTAAGATTGAATTCTAATTTTGAATCTAATGTAATGGTTAGTTCAGATCGTGCAAAACGGATCGTTTTTAAATTAGATTATAATGGGCGCCACTATTTGGAACAGGAGACGGGGTATAATGCAATACACCCAAGTATGATCTTCCGGTTAGGGGACCATGTTCGTCTTACAGGACAGCTAAATTATGCATGGAATAAAGATAATCTGCAATATGTAAATAGTATTTTACCAACGGAAAACAGTACAGATCGCACGACCTATGTTATGGGGCGTATGAAACAACAAACCTATGGTATTACCTTAAATATGCAGATGAATCTAACACCTGATATTTCAATTCAATATTATGGTTCTCCTTTCACTTCAGTTGCTAAATATGATCACTTTAAAGAAGCCGCGAATACAGATTCTCACACTTATGAGGATCGTTTTAGAACGTTTACTGCAGAGGAAATAAGTTTTAATTCAGGTGTTTATGAAGTTGATAAAGGAAACCATGTGCTAAAGTTCAAAGATCCAAACTTTAGTTTTAATGAATTTCGCTCAAACTTAGTTGCGCGCTGGGAGTATCTTCCTGGATCTACTTTGTATCTTGTCTGGGAACATAATCGATCTAATCGTGACGAGATTTATCAAACCGGCTGGGGAAATAATCTAGATCGGATGTTTGGGTTACCCGCAAGCAATACTTTTATGATGAAGATCAATTATTGGATCAATATGTAGTATTCGCTTCTTATCTTGCTGAGGATAAGAAGCGAATAGTTTTTTTATAATGCTATCTCAAAAAAGCTAAATGATCCTTCTTTATAATGTTCAGGTAATTCTGGGGTCCATTTAATTTGACTCACTCCTTTAAACATAAAACCACAGCTTATGTAGTAGTTGTTTATTTTATCATTCCCACTATGAGTATCTAGTCTAATGAATTTTTTTTCATTTGCAATTGCATATTCTTTAGCCCAAGCGACGATTTTTGTTACATAAGAATTTCCTCTAAATAGAGGATTTGTCGCTATTCTGTGAATATAAATTGCGTTATCGTTAGCAGATTCTTTCCAGATAACATCATCTTTGAAAGTAAGTACAAATGTACAAGCTACAACTGATCCTTCTAGTATAACAAAATGTCTATTTTCATCGATCTCCTTTTGTACCTGAGCTAATTTAAACCCCTTCCAACCTTTATTACCAACTTGTAGTTTATATGCTGAGGCCTGTTCGTAAACTTTGAAGATATCCTCAATATCATGAGCTGTGCTGTTTCTTATTTCCATTTCTAAATAAATTTCTGATGTACCTGCTTATTTTCGTTTTAGTAACATCATTTGGTGATCTGTGGCAAATATATTTTATTTTTTCCTTTAACAGAGCAAGGATAATGGGATTCAATTGAAAAAGATAGGCATCCACCAGATTTCTATAAGCTCTAGGACGAAATGGTAGTTTTTAGCTGATGAACAATGAAGCTTAATTTTTTTAGTCAATTTCAAAGATAGCTTGAATTTCTACAGCAGAATTTACAGGAATGGAAGATGCACCAAATGTTGCGCGGGCATGCTTTCCTTTTTCTCCGAAAACATCAACTGTAAGATCAGAGGCTACGTTCATTAAGTCAGCATGCTTGGTATAACCTTCGGGTGTATTGAATATTCCAGTTAACTGAACACAGCGTTTAACCTGTTCGAGATTTCCGCCAACAGCTTCGTTTAGCACAGCTATTACATTCAGCATTGTTGTTCTGGTCGCTTCTTTTACTTGTTGTTCGTTGAGTTCTTTTCCTAATCTTCCAGGGTTAAGAATCTTTCCGTCTTTTAACGCTACCTGGTTGATGAAGATTAAATTACCTGTACGAATGTAAGGTTTGTAATTACCTGCTGGTTGGGGAACTTCTGGAAGTGTAATCTTTTTTTGTTTTAATGTTGATGCAACTGTTGTTTTATTTTCTAACAAAGGAACAGTGCTCCTAAAGAAGGTGCCTTTTAAGGCAAGTGCAATTTTGGCAAAATTTTCACCTTGGAGCTTAATTAAATAGCGCTCACTTTCGCTTGGTCTTTCGACATTTTTTGCAGAGGAAAGACTTGTTGTACCCAATACCGTATTACCTTGTGGAATTTTAACGTCAATTTTTTCATTACCACGAATGCCATTTGAAACGAGTACCATCCCATGTACAGCGAGGCTATTCCAAATGGATTGAATGGCTAGTTCTTTACCCGCGCCACTACCTGCAGACATGAAAACGGTAGCAGGCATACCTTCCAAACCATGTTTTGTCCAAAGATCGACAGTCATTGATAAAAATTCGCTCATAGCAGTACTCATGTTCCCAAAATAAATGGGTGAACCAAAAGCTATTCCATCATATGATGAAAGTTCATTTGGGGTAGCAACAGGAATTTCTTTTAATTTTGCATGCTCATTTTTTTTAACCATTTTGATAATTGCTTCTGCTTGATTTGAACTTTCTAGTCCTTTTGCAAATTCTTTAGCGAGCTCATAAGTGCTTCCATTGTCGGAATGTATGAGTACAAGTACACGCGCTTTTTTTTGTTGTGCGTGTGCTACAATTGAAAATATTGATATTAATGCGATTAATATATTACGTAAGTTAATCATAGATCTTAATTATTATGTTCACTTACAAAATTAGGTAAGTCATTTTTAGTAAATTTGCCAAAAACAACATGCAAAACGACAGATCGAAATGCGGACTTACGGAACAAGGTAAAGGAATCTATGTAGATCTTATTCCAAAGGATATGTATGTTTGGTATGAAGATAATTGGCAACATGATGAACATGAGCATCTTCATGCGCGAAGTCAATTAACTTTTGTAGAAGAGGGGTACCAGTATTTTCATCTGGATCGTAATATATACCTTGTTCCTAAAAATCATGTTATCTGGATTCCTTCGGGTCTCAAACATCGTGTTGTTTCGGAAGCTTCACAGGTGAAACTTATGGTCGTGTTATTTAAATCTGACTTAGAAAACAGTTTTTTTCAGGACATTCATGTATTTCCTGCACCGGCTGTTTTAATAGAGATGCTTCGGTACGCATCAAAATGGAATAAACTTCTTACTGAGGATGAAGAACAGGCTATATTCTTAAAAGCATTGCAGATTAGCCTGCCTAATTTTTGCAAAGAGAGCAATTACTTACAAATACCTGTACCTGGAGATCAACGTTTGTTGTCTGTTTGCAATTATATAAATAATCACTATACTATAAACCTTAAAATTGAAGAACTTGCCGCGCAGTCCACATTGTCAATCCGTACACTGCAGCGTTTGTTTAAAAAGGAAACAGGAATAACCTTAAAAAAATACATACAACTTATTCGGGTGCTCAAGAGTATTGAGCTCATCGATACGAAACAACATACTTTAAGTGAAATTGGTTTTATGGTTGGATATAAAAGTTTAGCTGCTTTTACAGCGTCTTATTATTCCATTATGCGAAATCATCCAAATAGGAAATATTAAGAAAATCTCTTTTTAACTGTATCGTTTGCGATGATTAAAATAAAAAATCCAATGTAACTGTTGTAATTACATTGGATTTCATGTTGCTGATTAGCCTTTTATACCTTTTATCCAGTCTTTAAACTTGGTGATCTGTTCTTGCACAAAAGATTCATGATCATCATTTTCGTTACTTCCTATTGGTAAAATATGTTCAAAGTATGAACCTTTCAACACCTTTCTTAATAGACCTTCTCCAACGAAAGGCTTATCGTCGTTCAAAGTTTTAGCCGCTTTCAAGAGGTGGCGGATATCATATTGTAAAGGATTAATATCTGGAACTTGTTTATTCAGGTTCAGTAATTCATATACTGCGATTCGTGCTGTTCTCACCGAACTTTCCATGGTGAACACGACATCATTATTTGTTTCAATAAATTGCCCCACAAGGCCTAAATTTTTGCAACCATTTGGGACTACTCTTGGGCGGTCTCCTTTGGCGCGAGGCATAAACATGGAGGTGATGTATGGCATGAATGAAGTTCTTACTATGGTGTTTTTAATCACATCATCCAATTGATCCACAATACCTAGATGAAAACATAATTCGCTCAAAATTTCATCTCCTGTACATGCTGGCATTGTTTTTTTGATGTAGTTACCTTGTTTATCCATAAACAATGCATATACCCATAGAACGAGTACATCGTCAGGTTGTCCAGGGAAATGGGGTTGCCTATTGCACGTAAAACTCATCAACCAATTGGAATCTGTAATCGTAATTATACCTCCAGTAACTGTTTTTCCAGAATATGGATCGTTTACCGAATATTCCTTCAGTTTATCAATTAAAGCAGAAGGTTTACAAGTTAATGTAGCTGATTCCCACGATGACTTTTCAATATTACTACAAAATTTCTCTGGTTTTCCAAATACTTCCGACTTAGCAGCGAGATTTTTCCATAATTTCCATCCGGCACTTTGTCCACTTGTACTGTTATCGATTTCAATAATGGGTGCTGTTTTATTGTCGCCATAAAACGTATCTTCGGTCATAGAGCCTGTAGTAACGATCACAAAATCTTCCTTTCCTACTGGAATGATTACTTCCTTTCCATCTTGTTCAGTAATGATACTTTCGACGGTTTTCCCTTCCGTATTGCTGTGAATATGTAGATCACTAACTAATACATTTAATCTGATATTAACGCCCTTTTTCTGTAATACACGGCGTAATGGTGTAACGAAGGTGTCGTACTGGTTATATTTTGGAAATACAAGCGAAGATAGGTCATTTAGCCCATCAATAGCATGTAGAAAGCGATGCATGTATAGTTTTAGCTCCAGTAAACTATGCCAGTTTTCGAAAGCAAACATGGTTCGCCAAAAAGTCCAGAAATTACTGCTCAAAAATGATTCACTAAAGTAATCCGATATCGTGATATTGTCTAAATCTTCTTTTTTCTTTAATAAAAGTTTAATGATAGCAAGCTGGTCTAATTTTGCTAATCCAAATTTGCTGAAGTCCTTAATTTCTCCATTGTTATGGATCAACCGTGCTTTGGAAAAGTTGGAGTCATTATCATTGATCAAACGGTATTCATCAAGAACTGAATAAGGTTCAGGCATTTCAAGAGCAGGAATATCTTGAAATATGTCCCACAAATTTTCGTAGGTCATATCCATTTCTCGTCCTCCCCGAATCACATAGCCTTCTGTAGCATTCCCAGATCCGTCCAGGGAACCGCCATCAATGTGAAGTTGCTCTAGAAAGACTATGTTTTCTGCAGGAATATGTCCATCTCTTATGAAATAGTAAGCGGCCGACATACCTGCAATACCACTTCCAATAATATACACTTTACTATTTTGATACGATTTTGGGGGAATACCTTTATTGCGTTGATAATTACCAATTTGATCGGAAAATGGCATTGATTTCTGAGGAGTATTTCGCTGTTGTTCTTTGCTTGAATCGGGTTCGTGATTTACATTACCATAAGAACTAGATGCATTAAGTACTTTTTCAAATTTTGAGGTGATTTCTTTCATGATACTGATTTTTTCTTATTTCTAATTTTTACTAAATAATGAGCATTCTTTTTAAACTTTCTTCTTCATAATGGATTTAGTTCGATTTTAGTAAATCAAGATTACTTAACCATTTATTTACGTTTTTTACTCAAATCAATCCATTATGATGATTCTTTACCTATTGATACTTTAACAATAATCTATTAATATTTGTTTGAAATAATTTATTTTTTTAGCTATAATATTTTGCCAAATGGTAGTCAATAAGAATAGAACGGCTCTTCTGGAACCGTTCATAAATTAAATTTTCTTGATAAAATATAGATGTTATAACCGTTACGATTTTATATGTTTTCACTATTTTTTTTGTTGCATTATTTAATTTATAAAATTTGATTACACTTAATTATATGCCCTTTCAAACGTTTGCGTAAATAATTAGCCCGATTTCATATGTTAATAGAAATCTAATTAATACTATTGTTTAAGATTAATTAAACAATAACCAGTTAATTGAAGGGCTATCTCGAGTATGTTCTTTAGTTGTAACCATTAATTATTTTTCTTCAATAATAAACTTAATTTATGAGAAAATTTTATAATTTATTTCAATTGTGTTTTTTTTTGTGGAGTCTAGTATTTGTTTTTCATCAACAAGTATATGGTCAACGGCCTGAGAAAGAACTGAGCGGCATAGTCAAATCTGTTGACGGTCTCGGTTTAGAGAAGGTTAGTGTCAAAGTGAAAGGTACTTCTATTGGTACCACTACAGGGGCCAATGGAGATTTTCGGTTGCTGATTCCTTCTTCTCCAGCGACTATCACTTTGGTGTTTAGTCACAAAGGATTTGAAACCAGCGAGATTGAAACTCAAGGAAAAGAAAACATAGCGATCGTTCTGAAAGATTTTGTAGAGAACTTGGATGAGGTTGTCGTTATAGGCTATGGTACAGCAAAACGAAAAGATGTTACCGGTGCTATAGCTTCTGTGCAAGCAGAGAAGCTTGAAAAAGAGGCTCCTCGATCTATTCAAGATTTACTGCGTGGAAATGCGGCTGGTCTGGTCATTGGGCAAGGGAATTCTGCCAAAGGTGATGCTAGCTTACTTGTCAGAGGCAATGGTACGCTAAAAGCAGGAAATAGTCCATTAAATGTTGTCGATGGAGTAATTTTTGACGGTACTTTTGCTGATATCAATCCGAATGATATTCAATCTATTGATATTCTAAAAGATGCCAGTGCTACAGCTGTCTATGGTGCTAAAGCTGCCAATGGTGTTATTTTGATTACAACCAAAAAGGGAAAGAAAGGTAAGCCGACTATTACTTTTAATGGCAACTTTGGGATGGTAGAAAATGCAGGGATGCCCCGAGTGATGACAGCTGATGAGTTTTTGAACTATCGTTATGATTATGAAATTGGGAAGAATAATGCGGATTTTCATTTAAAATATCCTGAAAGATTTTTAGATCCTCGTAAACTTTCTCAAGTAGGCCAATTAGATTGGTATAACTACAGTCAAAAAGATCCTGTTACATCAGTGACCGAAGATCAGTTGATCAGAACGTGGTTGTCCCGACTGGAGTTAAAGACACCAGAAATTGAAAACTACATGAATAACAACATCACAAACTGGCAAGATCTTGTTTTTCAGAAGGGTATACAACAGGACTATTCTGTTGCTGTATCGAATAGTAATGAAGCATCTAATTATTATTTTTCTCTAAACCATGTAGATAGAGAAGGGATCATTGTTGGAAATAGATTTAAAAACTTCCGTACTCGACTTAATCTTGAAACAAAGATTACGTCTTATCTAAAAGTCGGCTCTAATACCAACTTTGCTGTGCGTAATGAAGGATTTTTGCAATCAGATTGGGGGCAATCGGCCATTATTTCTCCTTATGGTTCTAATAATATTGATGATCCTACTAGTCTTTTTAGAAGACTTCCGACCGGAGATGTCACGCCTGTGAATCCTTTTTTTGATAATCAGTTTAGAGATCGTAAGGATACATATAATACCTTAAATTCTAGTTTGTATGCTATCGTTAACTTACCTTTTGGTATTGAATTGCAATCTAATTTTACGCCTTCATTTGTGTGGCATGAGTATTATAATCATGATTCATCTAAAAACCCGGAATGGGCAGCTAAAGGAGGAAGTAGTGAACGTACGTTTGAAAAAACGTATAACTGGCAATTAGATAATATTTTGAGGTGGAAAAAGAGAGTCGATATTCATAATTTCGAAGTGACCCTCTTACAAAATGCTGAGAAAGGGCAATTTTGGAGAACCAAAGCTACTTCTTCACAATTTGTTCCAAGTGATGTGCTTGGATGGCACAGACTGCAGGCGGGTACTATCCCTATCCCCGCAAGCGCGGATACATACAAAACGGGAGATGCCTTAATGGCGCGCTTATTCTATTCTTTGAAAGATCGATATATGCTAACAGCTTCCATTAGAAGAGATGGTTTTTCTGCATTTGGAGCTCAAAATCCACGAGCAACTTTCCCAGCGTTAGCATTTGCCTGGGACTTCACGGCTGAAGAATTTATGAAAAATATATCATGGTTAGATTACGGTAAACTAAGATTATCGTGGGGTAAAAATGGGAATAGGGATATTGGTATGTATGAGGCATTATCAGATATGACCTCTGGACTACATCCTTATATTGACGAAAAGGGAAATATTTATTTATCATCTCAATTATATGTCAATAGGATGGCAAATTTAGGTTTGAAGTGGGAGACTAAAGCTTCATATAATGCAGGGCTAGATTTTTCTATATTCAAAGGAAAGCTGAGCGGAGCTGTGGATTTTTATACGGCTACCACGCAAGATCTTTTAGTCAATCGGTCTTTGCCTGATATCATTGGCTTCAGCAGTGTCGCCGCAAATCTAGGTAAGCTGAACAATAAAGGATTTGATATTACTTTGAACAGCAACTTGTTGAAAAAAGGGGATTTCAATTGGAATGCGACTGCTATTTTCATGTTAAACCGAAGAAAGATAGTCACACTTTATGGAGATATGGTAGATGTGAAGGACAGCCAAGGAAATGTGGTTGGTCAAAAGGAATCTGATGATATTGATAATAGATGGTTCATTGGACAAGATCCTGATCGGATCTGGGCTTATGAACGAAATGGAGTTTGGCAACTGGGTGAGGAAGAAGAAGCTAAAATATTTGGTAATCAACCCGGAGATTTTAAGTATGTCGACCAAAATGGAGATCAAGTAATGACTAATGCGGATCGTACATTTCAAGGTTATACTACACCTAGGTTTAGATGGTCGTTTAGAAATGAATTTAGCTATCGTAATTTAAGTTTTTCATTTTTTATGTATTCAAACTGGGGGCATGTAAACAGTTTTAATCGCGCGGCAAATAATAGCAACTTTGCAGATCGTAGTACGGATTATGCTTTGCCAAGATGGACTGCCACAAATCCCATCAATGATTATGCACGAATAGGCTCTAAAAACATTGGTACTTATTACATCGATAAATCATATATCCGATTGGAAAATGTTGTTCTTTCCTATAATCTTCCTAAATCAATGCTGAATGCTATACAAGTGCAACATTTAAGAGTTTCAGCATCTATTCGAAACCTCGCTTATTGGACAAAAGACTGGAAATTTGGTGATCCTGAGTCTTCTGGTGATCCAACTCCAAGAACTTACAATCTGAGTCTAAATGTCACTTTATAATCGTAATATCATGAAAATTGAAAAGAAAATTATTTATAAAATATCAATTATCTTTTTTTTAACGCTTACTTATTCGTGTAGCAAAGATTGGCTGAAGCCACAACCTTTGTCTTTTTACGAACCTGATATCGCACTATCGGATGCTAAAGGTATGTATGCTGCACTCACGGCTTGTGAACGAAATATGAGACATGAATTTTTCGGTGACGCGGCTCCTATATTAACTGAAATGATTCAGTCTGATATCGCTGTTGAGGGTACTACTGATAAGGCAGGTCCTCAAATGGATATGGATATTTCCCTAATGCCGGATGCGGAGCTCAATAGTAATGACAGAACTAAGGTTGGATGGTATTGGTATGAGGGATTTAAAGGAATAAAATATGCAAATCTTATTATTTCCAGAATTGATGTGGCTACTTTTAAAGATGAGCAGGAGAAAAACGCCATCCTTGGTGCTGCCTATTTTCAACGTGCTTATCGTTATTTTAAACTAGTTCATCAGTTCGGAAATGTCCCGTTCATTGATAAAGAAATCAATGAGCCTAAATATGACTTTTATAGTTATGACCGCTGGAGTATATTAGAAAAGCTAAGAAAAGATCTAGAATTTGCCTATCAGTGGGTACCTCAACGTGTGGATCGCGGGCGTACGTCTAAGGCCGCTTGTGGTGTGTTATTGATGAAAGTAAGTATGGCGTTATTAGATTTTGATCGGGCAATTGCGATTGGTAAGGAGATTGTTGCTCTGAATCCTTTAATGAAAAATAGATTCACCTCCAATAAGTCAAAACCCAATACTAATCTGATGTTTGATTTACATAGTGTAGAAGCAAAGCTAGATGGCGCTAATTCTGAAGGACTGATGTATGTGGTTTCTTATCCTGGTGTAGATGGCTCTGATCGTATTAGAACTATGCGTAATGCAGTTCCATTTTGGAATAATGGCGGTATCAAGACACCTGATGGAAATACAGGGACAAGTATTTTATTAGCTTCCAATGAGCAGGATAATTCTTTGGATTTAAATAAGAATTATGGCCGTGGTATCGGTAGATTACGTCCAACCTGGTACTCTACCAATGAAATTTGGAGAAAGGGTAAGGAGGATCAAGATCTGAGAGGTATCATGAATGGGGACAGTTGGAAAAGGATGGAAGATTTGAAGTATAATGAGCCTACTTTGAAAAAAAATAATAGCACATGGTATGGAAAGAATTTTGTTAAACCTATAGGAATGAGTGTCGAAGATTCTATTCGTCTTTGGTTCTCTTGGCCACATTATAAATTATATGTTCCAGATCCTTTACAGACGCAATGGGAGGGTGGAGAAACTCCTTGGTATATCTATCGATCGGCCGAAGTATTCTTATTATTGGCTGAAAGTTATTATTGGAAGAATGATCTTGGCCAAGCTGCTATAGCTGTGAATGAAGTGAGGGAAAGAGCTGGAGCCACTAAATTGACGGCGGGGGATATCAATATGGGTGAGATTTTGGACGAGCGTGCTCGAGAGCTTTATTATGAAGAAAATCGACATATCGAACTGGTAAGAATAGCTTATACTTATGCAAAAAGTAGAA
>Ga0160438_1000278_pt1 | contig 16092 bp, 12 predicted proteins | sample HID1975K_E0MG_FD_108203 | JGI IMG/M metagenome (GOLD analysis project Ga0160438, IMG submission 108203) | Enriched soil microbial communities from UW Madison campus, WI, USA - HID1975K_E0 MG | ecosystem: Environmental > Terrestrial > Soil > Unclassified | place: USA: Madison, Wisconsin...
CGCTCTAAAAGTGCCGAATGGCGATACTGTGGATTTTGCTCCAGGAACGGCCAGAGCGTGGTCATGACTTCACGTACTGCCTGGGCAAATTCGGGTTGGTTTGGATCGCGTTGTTGAACAGAGGTCAGGAATGATTCGAGGGAAAGCGTGTTTTCCATAGTCCAAAAAGTCCTTGTAATAATAGATGTTATATATGCGTTGTGTTCTTTGAATATAACATTCACTTATTACTGAACCGCAAGCGATTTCTTTTTATTGCCGCCCGAGCTGTATTAGTGTTATTAATTTCCCTGCGTCATTATTCCATATAATCATGAATTTATTGCCTTTTTTGTATGGCCCAAGTGAGTGGTTGAGGGTCAGAATCAATTGCGTGTCATCTATTTTACTTATTGATGCATAAGAGAAATCAAAGTAACGACCCACATGGCGGAACATAGCTTTGAATAAACTTTCTTTTGCGCAAAAGGCCATGGTTAATGCGTAATGGAAAGGGTAAGGGGATTGGCGCAACAGTTCTTTTTCTGCGCAATCTATAATCCCGCCATGAATTTCTTCGGCGATGTTTGGGGCAATAATTTCTTCATAGTCGATACCGATGCCTTCGCGCATATCCGCAGAATCAGCCACCACCGTCGCGAATGCCACATTGCCGCTGTGCGTAATGCTGCCGGTGAATCCGGGCGGCCAGCAGGGTTCACGGTGCAAGCCAATTCCCGGCACATAGTCATTTACGCCATGAAAACGTAGTGCTTCAGATGCCGCAATCCTTCCTGCCAGATGCTCGGCTTTGCGCTTAATAACGGCGTTGGATAAGCGAGGGTGGTGCGGCAGCCATAACAGGTCGTCGGGCTGAAAGGTTGTGGCGTCAAAATCCACGCGGACGATTCGTTGCCCAGTATTGGGGAAGCTGAAATTTGTGAGCTGGGTTTTCATGAGATGTTTCTCCCTCACCCTAACCCTCTCCCTGAGGGAGAGGGTACTCTCAGGAGAGGTAATTAGAAGTGCGTGTTCAAACTGACGTAGTAAGTACGGCCAGACTCGTTATAGGTCGCGGCACCTGCGCCGTACATATAACCATTGTCACCACCCGTCGTCTGGGCATTGCCCGCTCGCCAGTGGCGCTCGTCGAACAGGTTGTCTATACCCGCCGTCAGGCTCACATTCTTCGTCGCATCCCAGGTTCCGCTCAGGCCAACGATGCTGTAAGGGCTAACTTCGTTAGTTTCTGGGCCCGTTGCTGGCTGGCCTTTGTAGTTGTATTTCTTCGGCTGTTGTTTGCCGTACCACGTAAAGGTGGATTGCACAGAAACGTCCTGGCGAATCTGCCAGCTCAGCGTTGAGTTGAGCGTGTATTCCGGGATAACAGAAAGACGCTCGCCGGTTTCTTTGTTCTTACTTTCCAGCATATAGGTGACGTTGTTCGTCCAGCTTACCGTGGTGGAAACTGGAACGTTTAACGTTCCTTCAAGCCCTTCTACCAGTGCTTTAGGAATGTTTTCCCACTGGTAAATATCGGTCTTGGTTTTGCCGGAAGAGGTCTGGCCGATAGGAGCATAGCCCGCTTCGATTTTGTCTTTGTAATCGTTACGGAACCAGGTCACACCTGCGAGCCAGCCGTCTTTTTTGAACTCAAGGCCGATCTCTTTGTTAACGCTGGTTTCAGCCTTAAGGTCTTCGTTACCCATCATGTAACAGCCCACGCCAGTGCTGCTTGCGTAGCAACCCTGTCCCTTGCTGTACAAAATGTAGTTCGGGTTAGTTTGATACAGACTCGGCGCTTTATACGCCTGGGCGATACCCATTTTCAGCGTGAAATAATCACCTAAACCTTGCGACAGGTTGAGTGACGGACTCCAGTTGCTGCCAACAATGCTGTGGTGATCAAAACGCACGCCCGGCGTCAGCATGGTGCTGTCCGTCAGCTCCATATTGTCTTCGGCAAACAGCGAGAAGATTTCAGCCTGGGAATACGGGCTACGACCAGTGCTGGATGAACCTGGAACCGGCCCGCCCATGAAGGTCTGGTTGTTTGAAGACAAATCTTTCATCTTCTGCTGGTTCCATTCGGTGCCCAGCGTCAGGTTCTGATTCACGATAAAATCAATCGGGATATTCACATCGCTGTGCAGCAGCACGTCGCTCAAATCGATATCGCTGAATTGATCGCTGGAGAAAATCCCTTCGGTGCCACCGGCCAGGCCTTCTTGCATACGCGAGTTGCGCGTGTGTTCGTACTGCACCCAGTTGCTGGTGGTCAGGCCGTTATCCCAACCGCCATTCCAGGTCAAAGAGTAGCTCTGGCGGTACAGACGGTTTGTCTCTTCGCCATAGTTATCTTTAACGATTTTGTTGGTGTTGGTGTTTTGGGTGTCGCCGGAATACAGGTTGCCCTGGCGGCTGTAGCCCGCTTCCAGTTCTAAAGATTGCATTGGCGCAAAGTCCCAACGCACCACGCCGTTGATGTCTTTGTTAATCACACCCTCGCGCCCGGCGGGCAGCGTATCGGCGTAAATACCAGTACGTTCAGACTGGTGACCCTGGTTGATGTCCCACGCATCAGCCTGGGTTTTGTCGAGGTTGCCGTACAGGCGGAAGCTGAAATCCCCGCCCAGCGGGCCATTCAGACTAAAGTTGGTGCGCTTGGTGGAACCTTCGTCTTTGTGTTCCGGCGCATTCAGATAGGTGTTCCAGGAACCGTGCCATTCGTTGGTGCCTTTTTTGGTGATGATATTCACCACGCCGCCAGCCGCGCCGTTGCCGTAACGTGCGGCGGCTGGGCCACGAATAACTTCAATACGTTCAACCATTTCTGGCGGAACCCAGCTTGCATCGCCGCGAGTATCACGCTCGCCACGCCAGCCCAGACGCACAGAGTTACGGCTGGTCACGGGTTTTCCATCAATAAGAATCAGCGTGTTTTCCGGGCCCATACCGCGAATATCAATCTGGCGACCGTTGCCGCGCTGGCCGCTGGTGGAGTTACCCGTCAGGTTAACGCCCGGCATAGTACGAACGATTTCGGAAATATCACGCGCCGGTGGGCGCTTTTTGAGTTCTTCTGCTGTGATGGTCGAAACGCCTGGCGCCTGCAAATTTTGCTCGGCAGCGGTAACAACCAAAGTGTCTTCATGAGTGAGCGAGTCGTCGTTGCTGGGTGCCGCGGCTTGCGCCGTTGCCGGTGCCGCTTGATCTGCCGCAAAGGCAGGTTGGGCGACCCCGTAAATCCCCAGATTGATCAGCATCGCGAGGGAATAGTTAATTTTATTATTCATTATGGCAGCCTGCTTTTCCGCTTCGCCCGGTGTCATTCCATTCCCATAGGGATCGGGCGCAGCATGGTTTTCACTTAGTCATACCGGGATCTATCCAGCATTCGCCCTGAAATGAGGGAATCGTGCGTTCAAGTTCGGCAATTTATTGTTTTTGCACCCGGAAGCTGGTAGCTCAAAGCGCGGAAATACGCTATTGCAAATGAAAATAATTATCAATAGTATTATCAATATATTTCAGGATTGTTGACCGTTATCAATAATTTCATAAGGTTATGCTCGAGTGACAAATTTGCTGACAGGAAGTGAGTGCTGGTGGCAGGAAAAACAGGCGCAAGGGATCCCCGCCGTTACCTGTAAAAGTGACAATCAGTGTGAGGTGCGTTTTTTGTGGCGTGATCCGCAAGGCTGCGAGAAAACCTCACCGATAAAGCGAGTCTGGATTTACATCACCGGCGTGACCGACCATCACCAAAAATCTCGCCCGCAAACTCTGGAACGCGTGCCGGGGACGGATGTCTGGCAGTGGCAAACTCGCCTCGGCAGCACATGGCGCGGAAGTTATTGTTTTATCCCGTCGGTCTGCGAAGAGGATTTCCCCGCGCAAGCGTTCGAGGGTATCGAACCGGCGCGTATGGCACTGCGTGAAGGCTGGCGCAAACTGCTGCCGCGAGCCATTGCCGATCCGCTGAACCCGGAAAGTTGGCTGGGCGGGCGCGGGCATCCGATGTCCGCACTCCATCTTCCTGACGCGCCACCGCAGCCTGGTTGGGATAAGCCCAACACGCCGCATTGCGCAGTGCAATGCATCACCTGGGACAGCCCGCGTCTGAAAAATCAGCGCAAAGTGTGGCTTTTTGCGACCGGTGACGCACAACCCGAAGAGCGCCCACTGGCGATTTTGCTCGACGGCCAATTCTGGGCCGAAAGCATGCCGGTGTGGCCTGCGCTTCAGGCACAAACTGACGCCGGAGTGCTGCCGCCTGCGGTTTACGTGCTGATTGATGTTATCGACAACAACACCCGCAGCAACGAACTGCCGTGCAATGCGCAGTTTTGGCAGGCGTTGCAGGAAGAGTTATTACCGCATCTGCGCACCCTGACTCGCTGGAATGAAAACCCCGAAACCACCGTGGTGGCTGGGCAAAGTTTTGGCGGGCTTTCCTCGCTTTATGCGGCACTTCACTGGCCGGAAGAATTTGGCTGCGTGTTGAGCCAATCCGGGTCGTACTGGTGGCCTAACCGAGGAAGCAACCCGCAGGGCGGGCAGTTAATACAGCGACTCGAAGGTGGGCTGGTCTGTGACAAACCGCTGCGAATTTACCTTGAGGCAGGGGTCAGAGAACCTCTTATCCATCAGGTTAATCAACGAATTTATCCCTTACTACAACAAACACAGCGAGCAGTTTTCTACCGTCAGGTTGACGGTGGACACGATGCGCTTTGCTGGCGGGGCGGGCTGATCAACGGCTTAGCCTGGCTCTGGAAAGCGTCTCTTTGACAGGAGTGGAATGAAGTATGGAATTCAGTAATCCCTTCGACTCGCCGCAGAGTCGTTTTTTCATCCTTGAAAATGCCGCGAGCCAGTTCAGCTTATGGCCTGAACACTGTGCCTTGCCCGATGGCTGGCAGGTAGTTTGTGAACCGGCATCGAACGAAGAGTGCAATCAGTGGCTGCTCGCTAACTGGACCCAATTACAACCGGCAAACTTTGCGAAAGCAGAGGTGAAAGGTGAGTGAATTAATCATGGCGCCGATACTCGCACCCACCGAAACCCTGCCGCTGGTGGCGGCGCAACCCGGCATCTGGATGGCCGATCAGCTTTCGCCCCAGGCCAACGCGTGGAGCGTTGCGCACTATATTGAATTAAACTGCGGAGACGAACTTAACGGTGAGCTTAATGAAGCGCTGCTGTGCAAGGCGATAGTGGCGGGCATGAGCGAGGCGGATACGCTGAAAATGCGTTTTAGTGAAGTGGACGGCGAGGCGCGTCAGTGGGTCGATCCTGATGCAACATTTACAGCCCCGTTTTGCCGTGATTTACGCGGCGTCGCTGAACCTGAAACGGCTGCCCTGGCACTGATGCGTGAGGATCTTGAGCAGGATTTGCGTATCAGCAGCGGTAAACCGCTTTATCATCATCAGCTCATGCGTATCGGCGAAACGCGCTGGTTCTGGTATCAACGTTTTCACCATTTGGTGGTTGATGGCTTCAGTTTCACCGCAATTACCCGCCGTATTGCCAATATTTACAGTGCGTATTGTCAAAATCAAAATCCTGAACCCAGCCCATTTACCCCGTTTAGTGATGTTGTTGCAGAATACGAGCATTACCGCAAAACCGACGTCAGAATGCGTGATGCGGCGTTTTGGGCTGATAAAACTCGCCAGCTACCGCCGCCTGCCACGCTTTCGGCAAAACCACTCACAGATTTGGGCTCCTCCACCCAACTGATTCGCCAGTCGCTGAGTTTTGAGAGCGCAGATTTCCACCTGCTGATGGATAACGCCCGCCAGAAAAACCTGACGGCCGCCGATATGGCATTAGGGCTGGTGGCGCTGTGGCTCGGGCGTTTAAGCGGGCGGGCTGATTACTCCGCGGGCTTTATCTTTATGCGCCGCATGGGGTCTGCTGCTTTGTGTGCAACCGGGCCAGTGCTGAATGTGTTGCCGTTTGGTGTACGCATCGAACCCGATTTTACCCTGCCGGAATTCGCCGCAAACCTTGCTAAAGAACTCAAAAGCCTGCGCCGTTATCAGCGCTACGATGCTGAACAAATCCTGCGTGATTCAGGGAAAGTGACCAACGGTGAGCCGTTGTATGGCCCGGTGCTGAACCTGAAAATGTTCGATTACCGCCTTGATTTCAACGGCATCGAAGGCATTACGCATCAATTGGCTTCCGGCCCGGTGCGTGATTTAGAAATTGCGCTGTATATCAGCGAAAAGGGTGAGTTCTCCCTCGAACTACTGGCAAATGCGCAGCGCTACGATGCCGCCACGTTGCAACAGCACATCGCCCGCTTGCCGCTTCTTTTACGCCAGTTTGCGGCCAGTCCCGCATTACGTTGTGTGGATGCGCAATTGCTGCACCCTTGCGAAATCGAACGGCTGGAAAGCGTTAACACGACGCAAACTCCGGTTCCGGTCACGACGTTAAGCCAGTTAATTGCTGAGCAGGCCGCAAGAACTCCCCATGCGCCCGCGCTGGCTGACGAAAACACTCAGTTCGACTATCGCCAGATGCGCGAACAGGTGCAGGCGCTGGCCGCAGAACTCATTTCACGCGGCGTGAAACCGGGGGATGTCGTGGCTGTCGCGCTACCGCGCTCGGTGTTTTTATCGCTCGCATTGCAGGCGATTGTTGAAGTCGGGGCGGCCTGGCTGCCGCTTGATACCGGTTATCCTGATGACCGCTTGCAGATGATGCTTGAAGATGCCGCTCCGCGTCTACTGCTGACTTCTGACTCTCAATTACCACGGTTTAGTGCCATAAATGGTCTGAAAACCTTCTGCTATCAAAGCATTATGGATACGGCTAATGTGCCGGAAATCCCTCATCTCTCACGCCCGGAACACACCGCGTATGTAATCTTCACCTCCGGTTCGACAGGGCGACCAAAAGGGGTAATGGCCGGGCAGCAGGCTATCGTTAACCGTCTTTTGTGGATGCAAAATCACTATCCGCTCAATGGCGAGGACGTGGTTTTACAGAAAACGCCGTGCAGTTTTGACGTCTCCGTGTGGGAATTTTTCTGGCCGTATATCGTTGGCGCGCAGCTGGTGATGGCTCCGCCAGAAGCGCATCGTGACCCGGAAGCGTTACAGCAGCTTTTTGCCTGCTACCGCGTGACCACCACGCACTTTGTACCGTCGATGTTAGCGGCGTTTGTCGCGGCACTAACCAATGATGACGCGAGAGCAAAATGTGCCACTCTGCGCCGGGTGTTTTGTAGCGGGGAAGCGCTACCGGCCGAACTTTGCCGCCAGTGGGAACAACTCACTCACGCACCATTGCATAATCTCTATGGCCCAACCGAAGCCGCCGTTGATGTCAGCTGGTATCCGGCGTTTGGCGAAGAGCTGGCGCGGGTTTCAGGCAGCAGCGTGCCGATTGGCTGGCCGGTATGGAATACCGGATTACGCATTCTGGACTCAGCGATGCGCCCCGTACCTCCGGGGATCGCCGGCGATCTGTATCTCACCGGAATCCAGTTGGCGCAGGGTTATTTATCGCGCCCGGATCTCACCGCCAGCCGCTTTGTGGCCGATCCCTTTGAGGCAGGCGAACGTATGTATCGCACAGGTGATGTCGCGCGTTGGCTGGATGACGGGGCTGTGGAATATCTCGGGCGCAGTGACGATCAGCTGAAAATTCGCGGCCAGCGTATCGAACTGGGTGATATCGACCGGGCGATGCTGGCGCTGCCGGGCGTTGCTCAGGCGGTGACGCACGCTTGCGTGTTGAATAAAGATGCCGTCAGCGGCGGCGATGCCCGTCAACTGGTGGGGTATCTGGTGTCAGCCTCCGGCGAGGCTTTGGCTCTCGACACCCTGCGCGAACGCCTGGCTGCCGTGCTGCCTGCACACATGGTTCCGGTGGCGTTAATTCAGCTGGATGATTTCCCCCTCAGCGCGAATGGCAAGCTGGACAGAAAAGCGCTGCCTTTGCCGGAACTGGCGCAACGCGGCAGTGGGCGTGCTCCCGAATCGAGTCTGGAAATCGCCATCGCCGACGCATTTTCACAGCTTTTAAACTGCGAAATTCACTCGATTAATGATGACTTCTTTGCGCTCGGCGGGCACTCGCTGCTGGCGATGCGCCTGGCGGCACAGTTACGCGAAAAACTCGCAAGGCCAGTCACGGTCGGGCAGGTGATGGTGGCGTCAACCGTCGGCCAACTTGCGGAAATTCTGGGGCAGCTTCAGAGCGAAGAAGAAGCCAGCCGCGTGGGTTTTGATACGGTGCTGCCGTTGCGTAAAGGTAGTGGGCCGACGCTCTATTGCTTCCATCCAGCGTCGGGCTTTGCCTGGCAATTTAGCGTATTACAGCGTTATCTCGACCCGCGTTGGTCGATTACGGGCATTCAATCTCCGCGCCCGAATGGCCCGATGCAACAAGCTGAAAACCTGGCGCAGGTTTGCGAAACGCACTTGCAAACCCTGCGCGAGCTTCAACCCCATGGCCCGTATTATCTGATGGGCTATTCGCTCGGCGGCACGCTGGCGCAAGGCATTGCGGCACGTCTCGAAGCGGCAGGGGAAGAAGTCGCGTTCCTCGGCCTGCTGGATACCTGGCCACCAGAAACCCAGAACTGGACGGAAAAGGCGGCAAACGAACTCGATCCGGCGGTGCTGGATGAAATCAACCGCGAACGTGAGGCTTTTGTCGCCGCACAACGTGGACAAACTTCAGATGCTTTATTCCAGGCTATCGAAGGGAATTACGCCGATGCGGTGCGTCTGCTGACGACCGCAAACAGTGTGCCGTTTGGCGGGAAAGCGACGTTGTTTGTGGCCCAGAGAACGTTACCCGAAGGAATGGACCCGCAAAAAACCTGGGCACCGTGGATTGCCGAGCTTGATGTCTTCCGTCTCGACTGCGCCCACGTCGATATTATTTCCCCAAAATCTTTTGAGGAAATAGGGCCGGTATTGCAGCGAGTGTTGGCGTAAGCGCCGGATGACGCTGCGCTTATCCTGATTTTGTTGGGGGAATAAGCGACAGCGTCATCCACCGTTCATTTCATGCTGCACGAGTTTTACGTTTGAGCATTTCGCTGAGCGTTACGATGCGGCTGATTTCTTCCTGAGTACGGGGATCATTCTGGATCTCCCAGATATCCACATTCGTTTGCAGATTGAGCCAAAACTCCACTGAGGTTTCAAATACCTTTGCGAGTCTGAAAGCCATGTCAGTGGTGAGTTTACTGTTGTTATTTAAAAGTTTACTGACCGTGTTGCGATGGACCTGAAGCATATCAGCCAGATCGTTAATTCGCAGGCCTGTTGGTTCGAGATACTCATAAAGAAGCACGTCGCCGACAGAGGTTGGTTTACGTTGTGCCTGGACCATACTTAATCCTTATTGTGCGGTTATCGACCGATTCAACTGTGCCATCTGTAACTGTGATCATCGAGGTAAATATCGTGCGCTTTACTCTCTTGCCAGATGAAGATCAGTCTGTACTTGTTGTTGACTCGTATGGAAGAGTAGCCATTGAGCGGTGGCCTGAGATCTTCATAACGGTTGGCAGGAGGCGATCGTAAATCCTGCCTGGTCGCGGCGGCATTAATCAAATCTAGTTTTCGCGCCAGAACGCTGACGAGATCAGGAGGAATCTTTCTGTGTTGCCTGGTGAAAAGAAAGAAATCCTCAAGCCACGAGTCCCTGAAACTAACTATGGTGCGCATCTTTTCCATGATGCTAATTCCATCTGAGAAATCAGTGGGGCATTGAAACACGGATTGCACGCTTGCACAGTGCTAGTGTGCATCTTTGCGAGATGCTACGCAAACATTTTAACTAGATTGATTTTCACCCACGCCCGAGCGGCACCACCAGCGGTGTATGCGCTACCGGATCTTCGATAATCATGCAGCGCAGGCCATAAATCGCTTCGATAAGCTCGGGCGTGACAATCTCTGTCGGCGCGCCCTCAGCGATAATTTTGCCATCTCGCAGCGCGATTAAGTGAGTCGCGTAGCGGCAGGCCTGGTTCAAATCATGCAGCACTGCGGCAAGGGTAAAACCTTGCTTTTGGTTCAGTTCGCGCAGCAGTTCAAGCAAATCAATTTGATGGCTGATATCAAGCCAGGTGGTAGGTTCATCCAGCAACAGAATGGACGTTTCCTGCGCCAGCACCATCGCAATCCAGGCGCGCTGGCGCTGGCCGCCGGAAAGCGTATCAACGGGTTGGTCAGCCAAATCCTCAATATTCGTCGCTTTTAACGCCCGTTCTACCGCCTGTTTGTCTTCTTCTCGCCAGCGAGAAAACATCGGCTTATGTGGATATCGCCCACGCGCCACCAGTTCCGCTACGCTGATATCGCCCGGTGCGCTGGAGTTTTGCGCCAGCAAACCCACGCGGCGCGCCACTTCTTTGGTCGCAAAACGGTGGATTTCATTGCCATCGAGCCACACCTGGCCGTGCATTGGTTTCATCAGGCGGCTAAGGGTGCGCAGCAGCGTGGATTTCCCGCAGCCGTTGGGGCCAATAATGGCGGTGAATTTCCCGTCAGGAATGGCAACGGTCAGACCGTCGGCGACCACATGATTGCCATATCCCAATGTGAGCTGTTCGCCATGCAGGCGCGGTGGAGCGGAAATCTGGCTCATTTTTTACGGGACTCCTGAATCAACAAGGCAATTAAATAGATACCGCCGAGGCTTACCGTGACCACGCCAACCGGCAGCTGATACGGCATGAAAAGATGTTGAGCGCACAAATCGGCCGCCAGTAATAACGCCGAACCACAGAGTGCTGATTGCAGTAAACCCCAACGCGAAGTGCCACTCAGGCGACGCGCAATGTGCGGGGCGACCAGGGCGACAAACGAAATCGGCCCGGCAAGTGCGGTGGCGGCGGCGGTCAGAATCACACCGGTTAACATCAGCATCAGGCGCGAACGCTCAACTGAAACGCCAAGCGCGCAGGCGCTGTCATCGCCCATTTCCAACAAGCGCATCCGCCGTACCAGCAATCCACCAACGACCAACGCCAACAGCATTAATGGTGCGGCCGGGAAGATTTTCCCCCAGGTTAACCCATTGAGCGAACCGGCATTCCACAGCCCGGCAGAGATGGCCGTTTCAAGCGAGGCGTGCAGCAGTAACCAGGTATTAAACGCGACCAGCATCGCCCGCACGCCGATACCAATAATGATCAGGCGGAAAGTTTCGATGCCGTTTCGCCACGCGAGCAGCCAGACCACCAGTGCGGTAACAACGCCGCCGACCATCGCAGAGGTGGCAATAGCGGTTTGATGCTGGCCGAATAACACCATGGCCACCAGCACGCCACTCCAGGCTCCGGTGTTAAAGCCCATCACATCCGGGCTGCCGAGCGGGTTGCGCATCAGCGACTGGAAAATGGCACCGCTCACGCCTAATGCCGCGCCAATGAGTAGCGCCATCACCACGCGGGGCAAGCGCCATTCGACAACGACGAGTGAAACATTACGCGGTGCGGAACCGGCCAGCGCGTCAATCACCTGGCCTACCGAAAGCGGTAAAACGCCGCTGCCCAGGCTCCACACGCCTAACGCGCAACTGAACAGCAATAGCGCCAGGCTGACGAACAGTAAGCGAGGAGAGAGACGGGTCATGCATTCGCTCCTTTGCGTTGGCGGCGCACCAGATAAATCAGCATTGGCGCGCCAATAAACGCGCTAACCACCGACACCCGCAGTTCACCCGGCACCAGCAGGCGACCAACAATATCGGCGAACAGCAATAGCGCAGGCGTGGCAATCAGGGTGACAGGGAGCGACCAGCGGTGATCGGCCCCCACCAGCCAGCGCGAAAGATGCGGCATCATCAGGCCGATAAACGCAATCGGGCCAACGGCTGCCGTCGCGCTGCCACACAATAACGTGATGGCGATTAAACCGAGCAATTGAGTGCGTGCAACTTTGCTGCCCAGCGCGGTGGCTGTGTCGGTTCCCATGCTCAGGCTGTTGAGTGAACGGCTTATAAACAGGGCAATGGCGCAGCCTGCCAGCACGGGCAACACGATGATTTTCAGCGTTTCGAGGGTGCGAATATCCAGCGTTCCGGCCTGCCAGAAACGTAACTGGTCGTAAACCACCGGGTTAAGCAGTGCGATGCCGTTGCTGAGGCCTTCCAGCACGGCGGCAAGCGCAACGCCCGCCAGTGTTAAACGAACCGGGCTGAGTTGCCCGCCGCCCTGGCTTCCGGTAAATGCCACCACCAGGGCTGCGCACAGCGCACCAGCAATGGCCATGCTGAGCAGGGCAATCGGTGAAGAAAAACTCCAGACCGCCGCGCCTAATACAATGGCAAAACTGGCCCCGGCATTGACGCCAAGCAGGCCGGGGTCGGCAAGGGGATTACGTGTCAGAGTTTGCATCAGCGCCCCGGCAAGGCCGAGTGCGCCACCTGCGAGAATGCCTGCCAGCGTGCGCGGAAGGCGAGCGTCGAGCACGATAGTGCAATCAGCACTTCGGCATTGACCGCTGAACGCATTGATAACAACCTCAACAGGCAGAGATTTTGCCCCAATAAGCAGACTCATCACCGCCATTAAGAGCAACAGCAAAAACAGAATCAGCAGCGTCACAACGCGTGTTGATGGCCGTGGAAATAACATAAATCCCTTTCATGAAAATTAATGATAGTTATTATCATTATCACTCTTATTTGTTTATGTTAGCATGAGCCGCCTCGCACCCGGAAAGAAAAATTCGCTTTAAGGCCCTGTAATGAACCGCAATTCTTTGCTGCTAAATCTCAGTTTGCTCAAGACTCATCCCGCTTTTCGTGCCGTCTTCCTTGCTCGCTTTATTTCCATTGTTTCGCTGGGGTTACTCGGTGTTGCCGTTCCGGTACAAATCCAGACGCTGACCGGCTCCTCGCTGCAAGTCGGCCTCGCGGTGACGCTCACCGGCAGTGCGATGTTTATCGGCCTGATGATGGGCGGGGTGCTGGCTGACCGTCATGAACGCCGCCGTCTGATTTTGCTCGCCCGCTCCACGTGTGGCGTCGGTTTTATTGGCCTGACGATTAACGCCGCGTTGCCGGAACCTTCGCTGGCGGCGATTTACTTGCTTGGCGTGTGGGATGGATTCTTTGGCGCACTGGGCGTGACGGCACTTCTGGCGGCGACTCCTGCGCTGGTTGGGCGTGAAAATTTAATGCAGGCGAGCGCGATAACCATGCTCACCGTGCGCCTGGGTTCAGTGATTTCACCCATGATTGGCGGACTGCTTCTGGCGTCAGGCGGTGTGGTATGGAACTACGCGCTGGCCTCCGTCGGCACGTTTATCACGTTATTGCCGCTGCTGAGTTTGCCGAAGCTGGCACCGCCGCCGCAGGCGCGTGAAAACCCGCTGCTCTCGTTGTGGAACGGGCTGCGTTTCCTGGTCGGCCATCCGGTTATCGGCGGCATTGCGTTAGTCGGCGCGCTGCTGACGATGGCGAGTGCGGTGCGCGTGTTGTATCCGGCACTCGCCGGGCACTGGAATATGAGTGCGGCGCAAATCGGCCTGATGTACGCCGCCGTTCCGCTGGGGGCGGCAATCGGCGCGTTGACCAGCGGGCGTATCGCGCATCACGTTCGCCCGGGCATGATTATGCTGGGAACGGGAATCGTGTCGTTTATCTCCATTGGGGTCTTTAGCCTGATGCCGGTTTGGGGGCTTGGGCTGGCGTGCCTCGCGCTGTTTGGCTATCTCAGCGCTATCAGCTCATTACTGCAATACACCTTAATTCAGACGCTGACGCCGGACGGGATGTTAGGGCGCATCAACGGTTTATGGACGGCGCAGAATGTGACGGGCGATGCGATAGGGGCGGCGATTTTAGGCGGGATGACGGTGGCGTTAACGCCAGTCGCAGCAGCGAGTTACGGCGGATTAGCATTGACGTTGTGCGGCGTGGTATTGGCGATTGTGTTGGTGCAATTGCGCGGTTATTTGCAAGCCGCCCCGGAGCAAACCGAAGCGGCAACCGTCAAATAGCTACTTACTGGCGAACAACTGGCTCATCCGCTCCAGAATTTGCGTGGCGCTGTAATAATCCAGGCGGAAGGTTTCGGTGCCCAGCGCATACACACGCTTGTTCTGCACGGCAGGAATGTGTGAAAGCAGCGGGTTAGTTTCAAGCGCGGTGGCGTCTTTCTCATCGCTGGCGAACAGGAACAGGCTTTCACCGTTCAAACCGGCAGCCAGATTTTCGCCACCCAATTGCACGATATCGTGACGTTTCCCCATGCTTTGGCTGGCATGAACCGCCACCGGCAAAGTGGATAACGTGAAGCCAAGCTGTTGGAGCAATTTCCCTTGCGCAGATTCTTGCGTCCAGAGGTTTGCCGAGCGTGAAGCTGGGGTGTAAACGAGTGCTGTGACGGGCTGCGGTGGCAGCGCCATATGCATTTTGGACTCGCTCAATTGCTTGTCAAAACTGGCAATTCTTGCGGCGGCTTGCTTTTCATGCCCGGTGATTTCGCCCAACTGCGTGAGCAACTCCTGCCAGCTTTTATCGTCGTAATTGATGACCAGCGTTGGGGCAATGGCAGAGAGTTGATCGTAAAGGGCGAGGGCAGAATCACCGCCGGTGGCGCTAATTAAAATCAGATCCGGCATTTGCGCGGCCACCGCTTCGGCGCTTGCTTCACCAATGTACAAACGCTGAACATTGCGTGCTTTCGCGACATCGCCCCACTGGCGCAGGAAACCTTGTGAATCCGCCATGCGATTTCCTGGCGTGGTTGCACCGCTTGCGACCACAGGCGCGTCAATCGCCAGCAGCGAGCCGGTTAACGTCACGCTGGTAGACACAATGCGCACTGGTGCTTGTTCAAACGTGTGCGAGCCGTGGCTGTCGGCAATGGTTCTTGGCCAGTCGGCGGAATGGGCGAGGTGACTCAAACTCAATAGTACGAGTGCGGGAATTGTTAAAAAAAATTTAGCCTTTGTTGACAGCATGTCCTTTTCTCTTTAGGTTACGACACCGAAAAGCAAATGATAATCATTATTACTATCTTTTGTCATGTTTTTACGGAGGATGCATGGAAACGTCAATGGCGAAGCCGCCACAAGAAAAGCAGCTTACATCCACGCCAGGGCAAGCGGTGAAGCATTGCGCAGACAGCTTTTTCTTTATGTCGCCTTACCGCAGTTTTTCCACAAGCGGCTGCTTTACCCGTCTGGATACCCCGGCGCTAGACGGCGCACATTCCCATGGTCATCTGCAAACTCAGTTGCGCGAAGCATTCGACAACGCCCGCAAGCACGGCATCGAAAAGCCTGTTGTCGTAGGGGCTATCCCATTTGACCCGCGCCAGCCTTCCGCATTATTCATCCCCGAAAGCTGGCAGCCGTTTTCACGCGCACAGCATCAGGATGCGGCTTGCCAAAAACGCGGCGGCCAGGCGCTGAATATTGCCTCGCGCCAGGCGATTCCTGAACAAGAAAAATTTATGGAAATGGTGGCCCATGCCGCCACCGCTACCGCCCAGCCGGATATTGATAAAGTGGTGCTCTCGCGCCTGATTGATATTGAAACCGATGCGGTTGTTGATCTCGACGCGCTGCTTAATCGCCTGATAAGCCAGAATCCGACCAGCTATAACTTCCACGTACCGTTGCCGGATGGTAGCTCGCTGGTGGGCGCCAGCCCGGAATTGCTGTTACGCAAATCAGGCAAGAATTTCAGCTCCTTGCCGCTCGCCGGTTCGGCGCGTCGTGATAAAGACAATATCCAGCGTGACAGCGAAATTGGTGCGCAGTTACTGCGTTCCACCAAAGACCGCCACGAACACGGCCTGGTAACGCAAGCGATGCATGATGTTTTGCTGCCGCGTAGCCAGTATTTAACGCTTTCCGACACGCCTGAATTAATCACCACGCCGACCTTATGGCACCTCGCCACGCCGATTTACGGCCAAATTAAAGACAGCCAGGACAACGCACTTTCTCTGGCTTGTCTGTTGCACCCGACGCCCGCGTTAAGTGGCTTCCCGCATGAAGCGGCACAAAAACTCATTGCCGAGCTTGAGCCGTTTGACCGTGAACTGTTTGGCGGGATTGTCGGCTGGTGCGACGCCGAGGGGAATGGTGAGTGGGTGGTGACGATTC
>Ga0160438_1000285_pt1 | contig 15816 bp, 15 predicted proteins | sample HID1975K_E0MG_FD_108203 | JGI IMG/M metagenome (GOLD analysis project Ga0160438, IMG submission 108203) | Enriched soil microbial communities from UW Madison campus, WI, USA - HID1975K_E0 MG | ecosystem: Environmental > Terrestrial > Soil > Unclassified | place: USA: Madison, Wisconsin...
GATGCCTTATTGGATGCTTATTTCAATGTGACCAACGTGCCGTTTCCCAAAAATTAAGCCGGTTAAAAACGAAATTGGAGAAATACCCCAAACCATAACTCCAATACATCCATTTGGGAGCTGCAAATACAGTATGCCCCAAACGCTCTAATGTATCGGCTAATCTTGCACCAACCCTTCCTTGGGCTCCTATAACTAATATCCTACTCATCATTATTAATGTTTTGAAGGTTATTATATTTCAAGCAACGAAGCCAATATAACTTCTCTGTTGTCAAGTAAAGGAACAATCTGTTGTACCACTACTTCCTGAAAGTGACTTGAACTGCGATGAAAGTCTAAAGCTGCTTTATCAACATATTCTTCAAATAATATCAGTGTATGGTCATTTTCATTTCCCTGATAAACCTGATATTTGAGATTACCTGCCTCTGCCGAACTTTTTGCAACGGCTTCTTTTAGTAAAGACAATACGTTTTCTAATTGTCCTTCCTGAACTTGCCATTTGGCAAACGTGCTAATGATTTCTGATTTCATGATTTCTGCTGTTTTGTCTGGCTGGTAATACCCGATTGAAAAATATTACCAGCTAGTATTAATAATTATTTGCTTAAAATACTGACTACTTTTTCGCCTACGCCTTTTGCAGAAACAGGGTTTTGACCTGTTACTATACGGCCGTCCTGAATACTGTGTGCAGACCATGCTGTTGCGGGGTGGAAAATAGCTCCCTGCCCGGTAAGTGCGGTTTGTAAATCAAAAGGAACGTCAGCTCTTGCATATTGGTCTTCTTCCTCAGTTGTGAATGAGGTGATATTTTTACCGTTAAGCAAATAGGTTCCGTCTGATAATTTTACATTTAAAAACGAAACAGGGCCATGACAAACAGCACTTATTACTGCTCCTCGATCGTATGCTTCTGCAATTACCTTTTTCAATAATGGGTTTTCAGGCATATCTACCATAGGAGCTAATCCTCCGGGGATGAAAAGAGCATCGTATACGCTTGTATCTACATCGCTAAGCTTTGAGGCTTTCTGCATTTCTTCCCAACCATCTCCTGTTAAAAACGTTAAATTATCCGGGTCATCTGCCAGATTAAGGGCATCAAGATAAGGGGTGTCACCAGACAAAGATGCAAAATCAATCTTAAACCCCGCTTTATCAAATTCAGCATAAGGATGTGCTACTTCAGGTAAAAATGTACCTGTTCTTCTGTTGTTCGGTCCAATACTATTGGCATTGGAAACAATGATTAAAATTCTTTTACTCATGATTTCTAAATTTAAAATGTTTATACTATTTTGATTTATATGAGACAAAGCTAGGCATATAACATCCTGAAACGAAGGAGCTAACGCACAAAAAAAGTGTGACTGAAATCACACTTCATATCAATAAACTTAAAATTATTTAGAAAAAAGCCGGCTTAAGGTTTCTCGACTTACACCGAGATATTCTGCAATCAACTTTTTGGGTAAACGTTGCAACAAGTCGGGGTACATTTCTGAGAACGCTTCGTAGCGTTCTACGGGGGTGCTGGACAGTAAAAGCTTCACTCTTTCCTGCATTGCGACATAGCCGTTGGTAAGTTTCACACGGTAGAAATGCTCCATCTTATGAAATTCTGAAGCTAGTTTTTCTCTTGTCTCATAGGTCGAATACAAAACTTCTCCCGGTTCAATACATTCTATGAAGACTTTGCCAGTCTTATGTTTGAAAAAAGCATAATAATCAGACATCCACCAATTCTCCATAGCAAACTGAATAATATGCTCCTTTCCCAACTCATCCAAAAAGAATACCTTGTACAACCCCGATAACACCAGAAATTCGTACTTTACTTCATCACCTTCATTTGCGAGATATTGGTTTTTTCTCACCCGTTTTAAGGTGAAAAAACCTTTTAAGTAGTTAAACTCATCATCGTTTAAAAGCGTAATTTCTTCGATATGTTTTCTCAGTCGTTCCAATGGTTTTATGATCAGAATTTAGAAGTCAATACAATTTAGTGTAATAACAACCAAATTATGAAAAATAATCGGTTCTGATATTTACGAACAAAAATAACTAGCGGATTTACGATTAATACTACAAATATTTACTTTTAACAACCATCATTTTCAACCTTGTCATTTCATCTATGGTATACGATATGCCTCCCATTCCGATCCCTGAAGAATCTCTCCCTCCAAAAGGCATCCAGTCTACCCTGAAAGCAGTATGGTCATTAACCATAACAGCTGTAGCATTTAATTTCTTGACCGTATCCAGAGCTACATCAGTATTTTTTGTAAAAACCGCTGCCTGAAAATGAACGTCTAAAGCATTTGCTCTTTGGATTGCTTCATCCCGTTCTTTATAAGTATAGATGCATACCACCGGACCAAAAATCTCTTCACTGGATACCTGGGAGGTTTCTGACGGATTGAATAATATTGTTGGCTGAAACTGAGTCTCGGAAATCCTTTTTCCACCTGTAATTAATTTAGCCCCTTCTTTGATAGCCTCATTAACCCATTCTTCTACACGATTCACCTCTTTTGGCGTAATCAACGGACCTACATCTGTATTTTTGTCCAATGGATTTCCAACGACTAATTGATTTGTTGCATTTGTGAATTTTTCAATGAATTGGTCCACAATATCCTCATGTACATAAATTTTCTGAACCGATACACAAACCTGACCAGCGTGATAAAAACCTCCTTTTACCAGATCGGGTATCATTTCCTCAAAATCTGCATCGCTTTCTACAATTACAGGTGCTGCACCGCCATGTTCCAGCGCGCTTCTTGTACCGGGTGCCAATTTACTGTGTAAGTACCAGCCAACTTTTGAAGATCCAATAAATGAGAAGAAATTAATCCGTGAATCAGTAACCAGCAATTCTGCGGTTTCATTATCACAGAGTACAATTTGAAGCCATCCCGTAGGTAGACCTGCTTCTGTAAAAATTTCAGCAAGAGCTAAACTTGATAAAGGAGTAGAAATCGAGGGCTTGAATATGACAGGACATCCGGCAGCGATTGCGGTAACAATCTGATGAACTGCCAAGTTTAAAGGATGGTTAAACGCACTGATAGCAGCAACCACACCAATCGGTTCTTTTACGGTGAACGCCAATCTGTTGGAGGAGGATGCTGTAAGTCCCATCGGAACTTGCTCTCCTTTCAAATGGGAAATGTGTTCTGCTGCTAGTTTAACGCCGTTTATTGCTCTCAATACTTCTGCTCTCGAGTCTTTGTATGGTTTTCCTCCTTCACTTGTTGCCAAAAATGTAAGCTCTTCAACTTTACTATTCATAATTGAGCTTGCTTTTTCTAATATCTCAATTCTTCTGTAGGCGGGCAACCATTGTGATTGGTCATCAAACAGTTTTTTAGCCGTTTCTATCACTGTTTCAATATCATTTTTCCGAATCAGTGTAAGTTCTTTTATTAAACTTTGATCGTAAGGCGATGTTACTTTAATTGTTGTTTGCATAGTATTAAAATTTAAAGATGTGCTCTTAGCAGCCAAGCCATTTTTTCATGATCTTGCATGAGTCCTGTTACAAAATCACTTGTACCCAAATCATCAAAATCATTATCAAATTTACTGATATCCGATCTCAATGTTTTAATGATGGTTTCATGGTCCGACAGCAGTTCATTTATAAAAGATCCGCTTTCTGTTTTAGCACTATCTGATTCAGGTAATTTCGATGCACTTAAGAACGATTTCAAACTTGCCGGAACCGGGTGTCCTAATGAACGGATGCGCTCTGCAATGCTGTCGATTATTGCATCCAATTCTTCGAATTGATCTTCAAAAAACTTATGCTTTTCGTAAAAGTCAGGCCCTGATACATTCCAATGTGCATTTCTCGTTTTGGTATAAACAACATATTCGTCTGCCAGGATTCTTGCCAGTTCATTTGCTACGGCTTGACGGTTGCTTTCTGATATTCCAATATTTATATTCATTTCAAATGTTCTTAATGAAGAAAGAGTATGTTATTTTAATCAAATACTGCTGCTGAAGTTCTACCAAGGAATTAAATCAAAATTCCTGAGCGGTTGGTCTAAGTACTATTTCATTGATATCTACATCTGTGGGTTGTTCGATAGCGAAAGCGATAGCTCTTGCAACACTTGCTGCTGGAATAGCTTTTTTGTAAAATTCGTTGACAGTCACGGAACTTTCCTGATGATTCGTACTTAATTTTAGCTCGGATTCTACTGCTCCGGGTTCTATGGTTGTGGCTCTTATATTTCCACCTACTTCATGTCGTAATCCATCTGTTATAGCTCTTACGGCATATTTGGTTCCGCTGTAAACAGTTCCACCAGGGCTGAATACTTTGATTCCAGCTACTGAACCCAAATTGATGAAGTGACCAAATTGTTGTTTTTGAAATATGGGCAATGCAACAGCAATACCATACAGTACTCCTTTGATATTAATATCTATCATGCTATCCCATTCATCAGTTCTAACATCTGAAAGTGGTGCAATAGGCATAATCCCTGCATTATTGATTAATACATCTATTTTACCATAGGCAGTAACTGCTTTATCAACTAATTGCTGAACCTGTTCTTTATTTGTGACGTCTGTAACCTGATATAATGCTTTTCCTCCATTTGAGGTAATTTCGTTTACGATTTGCTGTAATTTATCCTCACGTCTTGCTCCGAGTACAACAATTGCCCCTTTTTCAGCAAGATATTTTGCAGTTTCTTCTCCAAGTCCGCTACTTGCTCCTGTAATGACAATTACTTTGTTTTTAATGTTATTTTCCATTCTTTTTATTTTTTAAAAATTTAATTGACTCTTTAAGGGTTAATTATGTTCATCTTCATTGAATAAGAGCACACTTGCTCCGGCAATGGCAACATCATGGTCTTGTTCAACACTCCCGCCGGAAACGCCGATGGCCCCAATGATTTGATGGGCATTGTTTTTTAATACCACACCGCCTGCAAATGAAACCAATCCTCCGTTCGAACTTTCTATATGATACAAAGGACCTCCCGGCAATGATAACTTTCCAATTTCTTCTGAGTTCCTGTTAAAGAGTCTGGACGTTTTGGCTTTCCTGATGGCAAGATCCCCACTCCCTAGTAAAGCCTCATCCATTCTGCAAAATGATTTTAAATTGGTTCCTTCATCCACAATGGCGATATTCATGGCAACACCTATTGCTGTTGCTTTCGCTTTTGCCGCTTCTACTACTTTTTCGGCTTGGTTCGCTGTTATATTCATGTATTAAAATTTAGATAAATTATCAAAAGGTGCAGCTAAAATGACCTCTCTCTTTTCTAATAATGGAATAATTTTCCCTATAACTATTTCCTGAAAATAAGCTGATTTCCGGTGTGCTTCCACGGCATCTTCATCGGTATAACCTTCAAACAGGATAATGGTATTTGCATCTGACTTACCTTGATGAATGGTGTAGAACAAATTTCCTTTTTCCTTGACACTTTCACGACGTACTGAATTTAGCAGTTTCAAAACATTTTCTAACTGACCTTCTTTTACTTTCCATACCGCAAAAACGTGGACGGTCTGCCGATTTTCTACGTAAATCTCTCGGACATCTTTCGCTGTAATCTGACTATACACTACCATTTTCAAACCGGTAAAGAGTACAGTAAATAATGTTGCTGCAAATATTAATCGAATGTGTCTCATATCTTAGACCTTTAATTTGAGTATATAATCGGCCTTCATTCAGAGAGGAGAAGAAAGCCGATTAGGATAGAATGATTACTTTTTAGCGGATTGTAAAATCGTAATCATCTTTTCGGCTACCCCTTTTGCAGAAGCTGGATTTTGTCCTGTTACGAGAAGGCCGTCAGCAATGCTGTGAGCAGACCACGGAGCTGCCGCATGAAATTTTGCCCCTTGCTTGGTCAATGCCGTTTCAAGTAGAAAAGGTACATCAGCTATCGCATAGGCTTTTTCTTCTTCATCCGTGAATGAAGTAACATTCTTACCTTTCAACAAATAGGAACCGTCATTTAGTTTGACATTTAATAAGGATACGGGACCGTGGCACACGGCACCAATAACTGCTTTCCGTTCATAGGTTTCTTTAATAACTTTTTTAAGTAGTGCATTTTCTGGCATATCTACCATTGGAGCCAATCCACCCGGTACAAAAATGGCGTCATATTGCTTAACATCCACATCTGCCAGTTTAACAGCCTTCTGCATCGCTTTCCATCCTTCTCCTGTAAGAAAAGCAAGATTTTGAGGGTCGTTTGCCAAATCAAGGGCATCTAAATAAGGTGTTTCTCCCGTTAAGCTAGCAAAGTCAATCTGATAATTTGCTTTGTCAAATTCTGCATAAGGATGGGCAACTTCCGGAAGAAAGATTCCTGTTCGTCTTTTATTTGGTCCAATCTCATCTGCGTTAGAAACGATGATTAAAATTTTTTTGAATGTTTTGAATTCATTCTGTTTTACCGTAATTTCTTCGGTTTTACTTTGAGCAAAAGAAAAGGAAAGTGCAAATACTAGTGCTAATGTTCCTAATAATAGATTTCTCATTTTTATAAATTTTAAAATGTTAATGAATAATTTCTAGAACAAATTTACGTTGGTACGCATATCTGGAGCGAGGAGGCAACGCACAAAAAAAGTGTGACTGAAATCACACTTCATATCAATAAACTAAAATGGATTTAGAGAAAAGTCGGCTTAAGGTTTCCCGACTTACACCGGGATATTCGGTAATTTTTTTATTGTAAACGTTGCATTTGAGGAATTCCTTTTCCTTGGCATTTGTCCTGTAAAACATAAAGGGGTTTTCCGTAATCCATCGATGTGCAAGACACTGGTTTATGATTTTGCGCAAGTGCTTCATGTACTTGGCCGCCGACACCGCACTGCACCCCATGTCCGAGCGGAGGAAAAACTCGTACCCCGTAATGAACGCATGGCAGATGCGGTCAACGTCGATGTCCGTTTCACCATGGTATTTTCCAAATAGGACGTGAGGTGTGTAAAAGAAGTATTGTGCCTTTCAGCGTGTTGGGTTTAAAGCCTTTCCCAAGCAACGCTTCCATCTTCCGGTTGCGTTCGGTAAACGTTTCCATCAAATACCGCCACTGCATGCCTTTGCCAAGGTACTTTAGTTTCAGGGTTTCGGCGGTGATTTCGGCGCCTTCCTTTACGAGTTGCAGGTGGGCATCGGCTACCTTTCGCTCCATCGTGTCGAGGTAGGCGTTCAGGCCACGGATGTCCTCTTTAGTACCTTTGGACGGTTGGCCTTGGCGTTCCATCGTACGGGGTCGCATTTGCGGCCGGTGGACACTTCCTTGGGGTCACCTGCCACGGTGATGCGCATGTAGATGGGTTTGGCACCACCCGTTTTTGGGCTTCTTCAAGTAGAAGAGCAAGGAATAATTTGTACTCACGATAATACATCATTTAAGTGAAACAAAACCGAGCCGACATTGTGGAGAGCTCTGCACCGCCAATGAAAAGCAAATTCAGTGGTGCAAATTAAGCCATGCAGCCTTGCGTGGTCAAGATGTTTAATGGTTGAACGCATTATATTACAGTTCGTTACAACGTTTCCCGTGAGTGAGGGTATACCGGGATTGACTCACTGAATTACTCACTGTTTTTTCATCGTATTTGTTTGTTTTTCAATGGTGATGAAGCTGCCATAAGCCAACGGTACCTATTGATTTAGGCTGCTTATGGCGGTATGCGAAAGCTTGAATAATTCAGGGTTGCTATAAAAAACAAAAAGCCCGCAAACGTTTAATTTGCAGGCTTTTGTATGTTTTGACTTCAAGATGTGTAGGGTTGACGGGAGGCTAGATGAACACCTTATGGACATTTTGGAGGTGCTTGAACGCATCACAAATGAGGGGCAATGGCCCTTTAACGATGAAAAACAGAAAATAACAAGACAGTCTCCAAATGGGAAACGGCTGTAGCTGAAGTTAGTTCTAGAGTAGACCTATCGAACCCTTTTTTTGCCTTGATGAAATTAGCCCATCTGACAAGGAAACCGATTGAATACCTTATAGATAGATGTTTTGAGCGTCCCGGCGTATAAGACAATATTTATATACAAGAATTCTGCAACCTCTGGCAAAATTTCGTTTCAGCATCTTAACAAATGGAGTTTTTCAAGGGCGGTTTCTAAATGAAGCCGCCTGATTTTGTTCCTTATCGGTTTAAATTTATCAAAAAAGTCCATCATATAAATTTAAGAAATTTATTACTTCCTCTAGAAATCGCTCGCTGCCGAATCTGAAAATTCAAAAGAAAAATCATCATATTTCCTCTCGTAAATGAAAAATTTCCGCCATATCCGCTAAAACCTTCTCCTTTGACACACGATATATCCCCTCCTTATCCAAAACATAACGATCAAATGAAACTTTTGATTCCATGTAATTCAAGGTAGATCGGTATTTGTGGTATTTCGAGCTTTTCTTTTTAGCGTTCCTCCAATAATCCGTTATTAGACGTTTTAACAGTCCTCTATCTTTTTTCAGTAAGCTAATGTTTTCGATAAAAAAATCGTAGTGGATCATAGTCAATGGCGTGACTTGCTTGAACGGATTATCTATCTGCTCAATGGCAACCTGAAACTGTTCATTCACGTATGCATTTACCGCTGGTGTGTCAAGATGGTACTCAACATAGATTATTACAGGAATAACTGACAATTTTCCCGATGGATTCCGTAAACCAAACAAGTCATGTATGTCATTTGCAAGATAATTGATATTCCTTATAAGTTGCGAAACACCCTTTTTTTCGGAAGCGAACTGCTTATCTATAAAATCCTTGAAATCCTGAACCTTCTGTTCGTCAATACTCCTGTAATTTAACGAAGTAGATTTGATCTCAAACAAGAATACATCTTTTTCATTGACAATAATGGACATGTCGGGTAGATGTTGGTCATCCGATTTCAACACCCTTATTCCAGAGCTTTCCAAAGAACTGAGCAAATTGCTAAGCAAGTATTTCTCATAGTACTCCTTACCTATAAATGATAGGTAATCATTGAGCCGTGATAGCTCGGGCTTGACAGCGCCTATTCCCCCAATACTAAAAAGGGAATACATCCATGCTTTTTCTGTTAAAAATGCGAAATCCCGATGGTCGATCAGGTATAGATTGCCATCACGATGCTTGAAGAAAGGTTTTGTAATCAATACACCGATATCGAATTTACCGCTATTTATAGCTTCCTTTTCAATAACTAATTTCAGGCCGTGCAGCAAATAATGAGCTGCTTCAGCAGGTGCGACTTTTATCAGAGTATTCCCGTTTTTTAACACGTTCGTTAACTGAACGTACATATTGATTATGGTGAGGAAGAATTCATGGATGTTTGAAACCCCATGATTGTCACGCAAGTGGTCATTCAAACGCCCAAGGCCATCCTTGAAGAAGGTCCTCAGGAAACGCAGGAAAATCAAATGTTTCGGAGTGGATGTTCTGGTAAAGTTCACCTCGTCAGTCGCATTGACATCTTGCATCAACATGATTTTCCATAAGAGTTCAGGTGTATCCGGTTCAATTAGAATGTTTTTGGAAGCATAATGGATTTCATTACAAATAAGGATTGAATCAAGGACGTCTTCAGAAAACTCAGGGACATCCAGGCTGATACCACCGTTTGTATTTGGTAGTTGGTTGAACAGACCAATCAATAATTTGTTGACCACAACTGTTGTAACCAAATGGTATTGGACTTCACCATCCTCTAACAATGTTAGCAGCCTCGCTGCCTTGTACGTTGGTAGATTTTTGAGAAAAGTTTGGAACAATTTGAATTCCGAATATTTTCTCCCTTGAATCCTGAAGCAATTCCTGATAGAAATCAAAAATAGTATCACGTTTTCTGTATCGTAGCCCGCGATTTTCTCTAATGGGTTTTCTGGAACCCCAGCCGTTCCATAAAAAAGACTGTAATTGATAACTGGAAAAACTTTTAACATAGATTATTGGCTTTCATGCTTTCTCATAAAACCATTGTAATTTATTAAAAGAAACACAAAATTGCGAGAACGCATGAGAACTAAGATAGTCTAAATTATACCCAATTCGATTAGTATATCCCTTTTTAATTTGCTTATGGGTCGCTTTATTAATTCCTCTTCTTGAATATAGGTGCCGAATGCCAAACGGTATATCTCATCAGACGACAAATTCACTTTCAATATGCTATTGAGTGATTGCATATAAGAACTGCTATATGCCCTTTTTAAAAGTATCAAATCATTTATTTCTTGTCCATGACTGCCGTACATTTCTTCGAGTCTCATTGCCTTAACACTATGTTCTGAAAACGCATTTTTTGAAATAACCCTACATTGCGCACTATTCATGCTATTTAATAAATAGGAAAAATTGAAATCTAACCTCATATCAGAATTCGTATGTTTTAGATATGGATGAAAAAACTGATCCAAGGAATTACTTTGTGAACCTTTGATACTGGTATTACAAATCGAACAGGAAGGAATTAAATTATAGAACGATAAAGATAAAAGCGGAAATTCTTCCTTGGGGAACCAATGATCGAAAGTCGGCCTCATTATTTTTTCACCACGTTCAGTTATAACTGTATCGGTGTACAGACGATTGCAATATACACAAGTACGTATATTCAAATTCCTAGCTAAATCAAAAGCATTGTAAAACCCGAATGTAGAGTCTACCCTCTTATCAATAAAACCAATGTAATTAAGAAGAGAACGAACACCTTTTTTTTCCTTTTTTGTTTTGAACATCCCTTTATAACCATTTAAAATATCAGGTGTCCCTATTAAAATATCTTTTAGATTGTTCTCATCCTTAAAAAAATTGTATACGTTCGAATGAATGCCCGAAACCTGACGAATTCTCTTTGTCAAACCCTGTGGATGGTTCTCGGCGAAATTGTTGCCCTGAAGTTTTTTCTTAATGATATACCGAAGGTTACGATAATGTTCGTCTTTCGCGATTAACAAATCAGTAGAGGATTGATCAATATAGAACATTACAAAGTTTTCCTCCTTTCAGTCAATTTCTCTATCTCCTCATCGAGCATCAGTTTTTGGAAATTCCTGTCCCCTTCATATTCGCTAAGCATTTCAGCGAGTTTGAATTTCAAAATCGGTTCATCAAGGCAGCTTATAATTCGCTTATAATCTTCTATTTCCTGTTGAGTAATCTTACTACTACTAATGCCAGAGATAATTTTGTTGATAAAGTCAATTGTAAAATTGCCTATCTGTCCGTCTTGGATAAAGAACGAGTCCTTTAGTAAATCAGAAATATTTGCTCCAAACGTTTTTTTTGTGTTTGAATTCGCGATTCCAGAAATCCCGTTGACTCGTTCAATAAACACTACGTTATTCTTTGGGAAATCTGAGAGGGTCAAAGGGTCGTGAGTAGATAAGATTATTTGTATATTGTAGCCTTTAAAGATCAATGGGATAACATCTCTGATCAATTTTACATACTCCTTTTTCCATTGTGGGTGAAAAGAACTATCTCCTTCATCCAGTAGAAGCACTACGTTTTTTCCAATTTTTGACAAAGAATTTGTTGAATGGTAGTCTATGTCAATTCCTTCAGTAATATTTTCAAAATGATTATATATCGTACCGAAAAGATTCAAAAATGACTGCTCCCCCGAACTAATGATTATATCCGTAACAAAAGAAAACATTGGTTTTACGTCATAACTAAACCAATCATTTATAAATGAATTATTAAAATCATCGTACCTATTGATTATTTCGAGTGTCTCATTATTTGTAAGAGCTATTTTTCTCCAGCTATCGGTGAATTTGCCCTCGTCTATCACGCTGATGATATAATTCATTAACTCCAAAAGAGAGGGTAGATTATCAGAAAAGGCATACCTTTCTTTACCTGACCGAACACCGGAATTTTCAAAAAGCCAAATAATGGCTTCTCTGACCGTTGAGCTATTAATAACGTTATCATAGTCGTCAGAAATAAAGCCTTCTTCCAGATAATGGTTACCAGCCTTCTCCAGAATAGATACGAATTTACCAAGGATCAGCTCATAAAACTCATACTCAAATTTTATGGAAAAGTCCAATCTGTCTCTTTTCGAACCACTTAATAATTCGGCCGCCTTTGACGCAAATATCTCCTTTGATCTTGCTTGTTCTTCAGATTTTATTTTCTCCAGGATTAGTCTAATAGGATGTCTGAGCTGATCGGGTGTATTATGGAAATTTTGACTATAGATATCTACTTCAAAATGTTCAAACTCTACGAGAACGGTTTCAAAGGTCGGTATTATAATCTCTTTCTTGTTTAAGCCCCTGAAGTATTGAATGAACTTGATCCAACGCCTCATGTTTTGCGATTCATGCTCCTTTAGAAAATCAATTAGTAAGCCGCTGTCTCCATGATTATCCAAATTTACGAGAGCGTATTTTGAAAGATCTTTAAAATTATCTCTAGGCGCATCAAAGGTTTTGTAGTTTAGATGAGGCGTATAATATATTCTGTGAAAAGATTCAATATCATCGGTAATTTCAAATCTGTCCTCATATTCTATTACATATTTAAAATGATGAGCATTCGAAAAATTTCCCAATAGTGTACTTTTTCCACACCCGTTAACACCTACAATGCAAGAGAACAAAGCAATATCCTTGCTTAGGATGTCATCAATAAAAAAGGGATTTGGTTGAACCTCAATAGGCTCGTTATCTCGAAATTTATAAATGGACTCACCCCCTAAATTTATCGTTATTCCTCCATGATCTTTCCCAAAAATATGAGGGATGTAACCCGAAGGTATATAAAAGGCCGCAATTCTGATACTCATTGTTGTTGAAATTATTTTATTCTGTTAAAATTCTCATCGCCTAGAAATCTATTGCCTGACCGTGCATTTCAAAATCTAGATTGTTAATAGCTTAAGGCCAAAGGAATGAATTCTAATCAAATGCATTAAATATAACATTTAATAGCTGGTTGATTTCTTTCCATTCTAGAACACTATCCTGACTTAACTTTTTGCGAAATGCATCTTGAACGTATTGCTTTTCCGATATCTCTCCTTGATATTTATTCTCTTTTTCATTAAAGCCTTTCCATAGAATGGGAATTAGACTACCGTTTTTTGTTAAGACATCCGGTCCTAAGTAAAGCTCAATTCCACAAGCGAACCCATTTACATTCATTTTTTTACTTTGAGTTGGCCCAATAGTAGGGTATTTCTTTGCCAATAAAATGTCTGGATATTTTAAAACGCGAATATTCCTCGGCAAAGGTTTGGCTTTTAGTCTCTTCATCTCCATTAGGCCCGTTGTATCATTGTCAAATAGTGCGATTATCGGGTGTTTGACATTCGCCGCTGCGAAAGACGTAACAATCTTAACTAAAGCTGAAGCATTGCTTTCAACCTTATATTCGTCAAAATCTATAAAATGATAATAGTGCTTAAGGTGTGGATAAAACTTTTCAATGCTGTTCGATATAAACTCCACATCAGTCTTACCTTCAGTTAAAATTATAATTTTTTCATTATCAATCAGTTTTACTGAGTCGTCGTTTACCCAGCCCCCAGAAATAATATCACTTAAATCATATTCTATTTCGGCATCATCCGGCAAAACACTTAAAATTGAATATAAAGCACAATCAAGCGATTGTCCATAAAACACCAATTCATCAGAAATTAAACCATCTCGTAAATTTGTATACTTCTGCTCGTAATGTATCTCTTTGGAATCAATGATATCGCCGATTTCTTTCAAATACTTATCGTAAGTCAATCCGCTAACCGCAAAATCATAATGAAATTCTTGTTTGGCTGTCCTTTTTGCGACATTGAAATCAAGCTTCGCCCTCTTGTATGAATTCCCAAAGATTTTTAGGCGCTCCCTACATACCTTGGCAATTTGCAAATACCCTTTAAATTTAAAACTACTCCTATTCTTTTCATAAGCGTCGCCCCAAACCAGTTTGTTTCGCGACGAATATTTTCTATTTTCACAAACAAAGTCATCTGTTAGAAATATTAAGTCTAATATATTTGAATAGAAAGAATTCTTATTACTAAAAAGCGGGTAACCACCGAAGGTAATTTGCGAATATGATCCCATTTAATTTACGATGAGGATTGAGTTTAAGGCCTACAATTATTAATTTTTACGCCGAAACTTTTTTAACATATTGATATCGGCTTTTCCAAATATACAACTTCGTCCCATAACACATGAAATTCCACCGATGAACAATTCAATGTTGACATCTTAGATATTGTCTATACAATAATATGGTGCTGTAAGCTAATTGAAATTCCGCTCGATATAAAATATTATTCTTGACCACTATTGCTCCTAAAGTCTATCTAGGATTTGAATGGGTCAAAAAGGGAAGTCGTCATCTCCTGAATCCTCTTTGCCCGACCTAAGATTGGTCTCAGCGATGTAAGTACCTGACAATAATATATTGTTGCTTCGATAAATGTATAGTTTTTGTTTTGAAAATAATAAACCTTCCTAACCCACTAATCGTTTTTCACATCCCGACTCACCAACCCCACCCCCAAACCATAACTCCAATACAACCATTTGGGAGCTGAGGGGGTATTGAATTTGTAAAGGCGGTACACATACAACCCGAATAGCAAAGAAACTCCCCAAACAATTGCCCTGCTCCAAATCAGCTCTCTTTCCATTGGGCTGAACAGGGGTAGCCCAACCTGACCATCCCTTCGAGAATTTTATGAAATTAACCTTTCTAGATAGGATTTTGCTTTAGAACATCACATGTATAAGTCAGATTACCACGCTCGATATGCGGGACCTGAACAGGGACGAAAAATTCTTCCTTTCTTCAGCTAGCCTGCCCACAAATGCCTCCAGCGCCGGAACTATCCGGAACGGTGATACCATGCTTTACGGATCGAGAACATTGGTGTTGTTCTACGAAACATTTTCTTCATCTTACAGTTATACAAGCATTGGTGTTGTTGATGATGTGTCCCGCTATGCGTCCGCTCTGGGTTCATGAAACGTAACGGTGAGTTTTGAACTGGAAGAATAAACAATTGAAATGATAAAGACTTCATACAAAGGTAAATCTAAAGATACAGGAAAATATGCAGGCGAAAAGCAATGTAATACATTATTTATTGTCGGTCGGTGCGATGCTGGTTTTTATGTCCTGCCAGAACACCACAGATGCGAATGCGCAAAACCTCAATGGGAAATATGGCCTAAACACTTATAATACGCCCGAGGTGGTGGAGGAACTGGAGTACATAGAAAAGAACGTAAAGCCGTTATCGCCCAAACCCGATGCGCGCATCTTAGTAACGGGCTCCACCGCCGGAATGGGACAATTGACCGCGAAAACCCTGATCGCAAAAGGCTATAAAGTGGTTCTGCACGCACGGAACGAAAAACGGGCGGATGATGCAAAACGGGACCTTCCCGGAGCGGAAGCCGTTGTCATCGGCGATTTATCCGACCTGAACGCCGTAAAAAAGTTAGCGGATGATATTAACGCGCTGGGCAAATTTGACGTGATCATACACAATGCGGGCGTCAATCAGGGACAGGCCGGAGGCGATACCATTTTCAATGTCAATTCACTTGCTCCCTATATCCTGACAAGCTTGGTCCATAAGCCCAAACAACTGATCTATGTCAGTTCGGACCTGCACCGTGGAGGCAGCCTGCAATTGGAAAATATGCAAAGCGGTACACCGAACATCAGTTATTCCGACACAAAATTACAAATACTCACGCTTTCCAAAGCGGTGGCAAGGAAATGGCCGGACGTAAGGGCCAATGCTATCACACC
>Ga0160438_1000289_pt1 | contig 15534 bp, 16 predicted proteins | sample HID1975K_E0MG_FD_108203 | JGI IMG/M metagenome (GOLD analysis project Ga0160438, IMG submission 108203) | Enriched soil microbial communities from UW Madison campus, WI, USA - HID1975K_E0 MG | ecosystem: Environmental > Terrestrial > Soil > Unclassified | place: USA: Madison, Wisconsin...
CACATAAGATAATGTCGAGAAGTGGCCGATTGCCACGTCGTCAGAACCGGTAACTTGCTTCATGTACGGGTGCGCAATGGCCGGGAAGAATACCATCGCTACGCCAACCACCAGCGAACCTACAGCAATCAACGTCACGCCGGTCATGCCTGCGGTTGCCAGAATCACTGCCACCATCATCGACATAAATAACGTGTGATGACCGGTCAGGAAGATAAATTTCCACGGCGTAAAACGGGCAATCAGAATGTTGATAACCATCGCGAAGAACATGATCATCGCCATTTCTTTACCGAAGCTCTTCTGCGCCACGGAAACAATCGCTTCGTTGTTCGGCACCACGCCCTGAATACCAAAGGCGTGCTGGAAGATGTACGCAAAGTCACCCAACGATGACACTACCAGACCTGCACCCGCACCTAAAATCACAAAACCCATAATGGTTTTGACGGTGCCTTTAATACATTCTGTGACCGGTTTTTTCTGTGCAATCAAACCAATCAAAGCGATTAAACCAACCAGCACTGCCGGTTCGGAAAGCACATCGCTCATCAAAAAACGAAAGAAATCCATATCGACCCCTGCTTACAGTGCGCCTAACTCGGTTAATGCCACGGACAAACGTTCTTTCATGGCTTTCTTATCGATCATATTGTCCAGTGCGACGATTTTGCCGCCGACGGACTGTGCGACTAATTGCTCGGCAATGTCTTTGGTGCCGACAAAAATATCGCTAGGCGTACCTTTGGCTGAACCAAGATCAACATGGTCAACATCCGCGCTCACGCCGAGATCTTTCAGGATGGTTTTAATGCTCATTTCCATCATCAGACTGGTGCCTAAACCGTTACCGCATACCACTGTGATTTTCATCATTGTTCTCCTGGATAATTAATAGCGCGCAATGACGGACAAAATGTCTTGCGATGTTTTGGCCGTCAAAATGGCCTGAATGTCTTGTTCGTTATCGAATAGCTGAGCGAGCTGAGAAATCGCTTCGATGTGGCTGGTGCTGTCGGTTGCGGCCAACACAATCAACAGTTTTACCGGATCGTTTTCATCGGCATCAAAATTCACGCCTGAGGTAATCAGGGTCAGCGCCAGCGCCAGTTTATTTGCGCCCTCTTCTGGACGCGCATGTGGCATCGCAATGCCTGGACCTACCACGTAATACGGGCCGATAGCTTCATGCGAGCGATAAATAGCTTCGACATAACGTGGTTCAATCGAGCCGTTTTCAATCAACGGGTGACACGAAATAGCTACGGCGTCGCGCCAGTCTTTAGCCTGCTCAACGACCTGAATGACCTCTGCGGTTAATAGATTTTTTAACATGCGTCTGATAACTCCCGATGATAATTAACAGGAGAGTAGATATTTTATGTATCAATTAATGTGATGGTTGTCGCATTTGATAGCGCTACCTGATAGCGCTATCAAGGTTTGTGATAGCGCTATCATTTATCCCGGCTCCGACTTTGGCTATATCCAGTTCCGGCATATACAATGCGTAAGGGTTTTTGCTAACGTGTTCAATTGCTTGACCGATAGACGGTGAAATAAAAATAATGAAAACAGTGAGTTGTAGTTGCCCGGAGAGGCCTAATGGAAAAAACGCGTAAGCGCCGAGGTACCGGGCGAGTCACACTGCAAGAAGTCGCCAATTTTGCGGGCGTCGGAACCATGACCGTTTCCCGCGCGCTGAGAACGCCTGATCAGGTTTCTGATAAGCTGCGAGAGAAGATAGAACAAGCGGTGGAAGCGCTGGGTTATATCCCCAATCGGACAGCGGGCGCGCTGGCGTCCGGACACAGTGATACCGTCGCTGTACTCATTCCTTCTTTGACCGACAAAGCCAGTTCCCGCTTTATGCAGTCGCTACAGCAGGTGCTGAATAAAAACGAATTTCAGCTGCTACTTGGCTGCCATGAACATAACAAAAATAAAGAAGCTGAAATATTGATGACGTTGCTGCAAAGCAATCCTGCCGCGTTGGTTATCTTTGGCTCGCAACTGGCTGAAAAAACGTATCAAACTCTCGAAAAGGCGAATGTTCCAACGATTAATGTGGTGGGCTCCCCGTTTAGCCAGGCGTCAATTTCCCTCGAAGCGTCATTTTTTGAGGCGGCGCATAAACTGACGGAACACCTGTTGGATCAGGGATATAAGAATATTGGTTTTATTGGTGCGCACATGGATAACCGTCTGCAGCGCCAGCAGCTTAATGGCTGGCATAAAGCCATGCTCAGTCGCTACCAGAATTCCGATCAGGTTATTACCACGCCCGATGCCGCCAGCCTACAGTTTGGCCGCTACGCATTGACTGAAATACTCCAGCGTCAGCCGGAACTCGATGCGGTGATTTGCAGCCATGAAGACATTGCGTTAGGGATAATGTTTGAGTGTCAGCGTCGTCTGCTAAAAATCCCAGGTAATATTGCCATCGCCTGCCTCGATGGTTCAGACAGTTGCGATCAAACGCACCCAACACTGACCTCTATTCGCATCGATTATAAAAAGATGGGCAAAGAAGCGGGTAAACTGCTGATTGAATTGCTCAATGATGAGCGTGATGATGAGTTAGATGAATCGCGGGTCGAGCTTTTCAGCTACCAGATAGAGTTACGCCAAAGCACCTGAGTCATTCGGCGGATACGCTTGCGCCATCCGCCATTTTCATTAACCCGTAATATTCCAACCTCGCGCCCGCCATAATTCCGGCAACTGCGCTAAATCGGTAAACGTCGTCACTTTCGGGTGATCAATCGGCTTGTTATGCGGGTCGGCACAAAAATAGAAAACTTCCATGCCTGCGGCTATTCCTGATTGCGCACCCGCCATCGAATCATCCACCAGCACACAGTTTTTAACATCAACACCCATGGCGTCTGCGGCGTGGAACATCAGTGCCGGGTCCGGTTTCCACAGCTGAATATCGTAGCCGCTAAACAGTTTGTCCGGGAAATGGTGGAGCATTCCGGTTTTGCCCAGCGAATGATTCATCTTGCTGACCGGGCCATTGGAGACAATACACATCGGCACCTTGATTTGATCGACTAACGTTGCGGCACCTTCAATCTCCACCAGCTCGCTGTCGAACAGGCGCGAAACTTCGGCGCGATAAATCGGTTCCAGTTCCTCTTTTGGCAAATTCACTCCATGTTGGGCATTGATCGTGTCGATTATCTCGTAGAGTTTTATCCCTTTGAAGGTCTTGTGAACCTCCTCAAGCGCAAGCTCGATGCCGTATTGCGCAAACATATGCACGTAGGCTTTGGAGCAAATAACCTCACTATCAACCAGCGTGCCATCGCAGTCGAAGAACACCGCATCTATCCGGGACATACTGCCTCCATTTATTAAGATGAACATGCATCTTACCCAATTTGCGCAATTTTTGCGGCACGCAATCGTTGCCGTATAAGAAAATTCAATGAAAAAAAACTGCGCCGGGTCACCATGTTTTGTAATTTTTGGTATAGGATAGCGACGGATTTTCCCTCTCAATGTTCGGAATTAAGACTAATGAGCCAACCACAATCTACTCCGGCCGCAAATCCGGGGCTGCTCGAGCGCGTGTTTAAACTGCGCGAACACGGCACCACGGCCCGCACTGAAGTGATCGCCGGTCTCACGACCTTCCTGACGATGGTGTATATCGTTTTCGTCAACCCGCAGATCCTTGGCGCCGCTGGTATGGATACCCAGGCCGTTTTCGTCACCACCTGTTTGATTGCCGCATTAGGTAGCATCCTGATGGGTATTTTTGCCAACCTGCCAGTTGCACTGGCTCCGGCCATGGGCCTGAATGCGTTCTTCGCCTTTGTGGTGGTTGGCGCGATGGGGATTTCCTGGCAAGTCGGAATGGGCGCCATTTTCTGGGGTGCAGTCGGTTTACTGTTGCTGACTATTTTCCGCGTGCGTTACTGGATGATTGCCAATATTCCAGTGAGTTTGCGTGTCGGTATCACCAGCGGTATCGGGCTATTCATCGGAATGATGGGCCTGAAAAACGCCGGGATTATCGTGGCTAACAAAGATACGTTAGTGACCATCGGCAACCTGACTTCGCACAGCGTTCTGCTGGGCGCGCTGGGCTTCTTTATCATCGCTATTCTGGCTTCGCGAAACATCCACGCTGCTGTGCTGGTATCCATCGTGGTGACCACATTGCTGGGTTGGATGATGGGCGATGTGCAATACCACGGTATCGTTTCTGCGCCACCAAGCGTGCTGTCCGTTGTCGGCCAGGTAGATTTAGCGGGTTCTCTGAATATTGGCCTGGCAGGGGTTATCTTCTCCTTTATGCTGGTTAACCTGTTTGACTCCTCTGGCACGCTGATTGGCGTAACGGATAAAGCAGGCCTTGCCGACGAAAAAGGGAAATTCCCACGCATGAAGCAGGCGCTGTACGTTGATAGCGTCTCCTCTGTTGCGGGCGCGTTTATCGGAACATCTTCTGTTACCGCCTATATCGAGAGTTCTTCTGGCGTGTCTGTTGGCGGGCGTACTGGCCTGACGGCGGTGATCGTGGGCTTGCTGTTCTTGCTGGTTATCTTCCTGTCACCATTGGCGGGCATGGTTCCGGCATATGCGGCAGCAGGCGCTCTGATTTACGTTGGCGTGCTGATGACATCCAGCCTGTCGCGCGTGAAGTGGGATGACCTGACAGAAGCGGTTCCGGCGTTTATTACTGCGGTCATGATGCCATTTAGCTTCTCCATCACCGAAGGTATCGCACTGGGCTTCATCTCATATTGCGTGATGAAACTCGGCACCGGTCGCTGGCGTGAAATCAGCCCATGCGTGATTGTCGTGGCGCTGATGTTTGTGCTTAAAATCGTGTTTATCGACGCACACTAATAGATTGTGCCGGATAACGCTTCGCTTATCCGGCCTACTTATTACCCGTTCAACGAATGATTCTCTCTGCGATACCTGCCCGGCGGCTGATGAAATGTGCGCGTAAATATCCGCGTAAACGTCTGCTGCGAATCAAAACCATACTTCAGACTAATATCGTAAACCTTGTTATCGGTATCGCGTAAATCACGCGCAGCCAGCAACAGTTTGCGGTCGCGAATGTATTTCCCGAGGGGCTCGCCTTTATACTGCATAAACAAACGCTGCAAGTGCCACTTCGAATAACCCGCATGTAAGGCAATATCATCTATGCGTAATGGCTGGTGCAAATTGTCGTCAATCCATTCAACAATTGTGTCGATAACCTGAGCTGAAATAGTCATTCGTCCCCCCGCGCTTTTTGCTTACATGGCACTGGTAGATTCCCACCAGGCACTAAATTGTTGTGCGTTGTCATTCACCCGAACAGGCTCGCCCTGCTTTGGTGTTAACAAACGGAAATTTTTGCCGAGACTGGCTTGCGCCAGGCTTTTGTACGGTGCATCCCAGGTATGTTTTGCCAGTACAAAGCGGCCCGCATGTCCCGGTAAAATCGCACGAGCATTCAAATCAACAGCGGCCTGCGCGGTTTCTTTTGGCATCATATGAATATTGTTCCAGTCCTCGTCGTACTGGCCATTTTCCATAATCGCGATATCCACTGATCCAAACTGTTCGCCAATCGCTTTGAAATGCGGCCCGTAGCCGGTATCGCCGCTGTAATAGATTTTTTGTTCATCGGTCACGAACATAAAACTCGCCCATAGCGTCTGGTTGCTCTTGAATGTACGGCCAGAAAAATGTCGAGCAGGAAGCACATGAACGGTTAGCTCATTCGAAACTTTTACTGACTGGTTCCAGTCTTTTTCCTGAATGATGTCGCTATTTACTCCCCAATAGCGCAGATGCGAACCGACGCCAAGCGGCGTGATTATCTGGCGGATTTTAGGTTTCAGCGCCTTGATGGTGGCGTAATCCAGATGATCGTAGTGGTCGTGGGAAATAATCAGCAGGTCGATTTCTGGCATCGACTCAGCCGTCCACGGGTAATCACCGGGAAATGCTTTATTTAGAAATGAAAAGGGCGCGGCATAGCGGCTGAAAACGGGATCGATAAGAATGCGTTTCCCGGCCAGCTGGATATACCAAGAAGAGTGGCCGAGCCAGACCATCGTGTCCTGCTCAATCGGCAGGCTCGCCAGATCGGTTTTCACCAACGGTAACGGTTGTTGCGGGCGCGCGTTTTCAGTTCGCGTGGTTAAAAACCCCCATCATGCGGCGAGCTTACTTTTCTGCCCGGTATAACCCTGCGTGGGAACCTGGTTGCGAAATTGCCCGTCAACATAGTTTGCAGAGCGTTCGACTAAACTTAGACCTTCTCCCTGCGGAGCCTGGCCAAACCCGGCATTCAGGACAAAAGGCAAACTGGCTGCTGTAGCAATCAACATAATAATAACCGCGCAAATGGAGAGACGTTTCATATCCTGGCCCGCATGTACGCCCCATCCACTGGAACGTTGCTAACAAAACTTGATAATGAGTGAGTAAGCACTCATTATAGGTGCAGAGTGACCTGCGTCAAGATGCTTTTCAATCGCTGACATTCAGCGTTGCAGTGGCGTAGCTCGCGTGATTCAATTCGCTTTCGTTAATTTTGAGGGTTAATCGTTGTGGCTCGTCCGAAGAGTGAAGATAAAAAACTAGCGTTACTGGAAGCGGCGACTATCGCCATTGGCCAGTCGGGTATCGTGGCGTCTACCGCGCAGATCGCCCGCGCCGCAGGGGTTGCAGAAGGCACGCTGTTTCGCTATTTCGCCACGAAGGATGATTTGCTCAACGAGCTTTATCTACATTTGAAGCAAGGTTTACTGTTGGCGATGCAGGCGAATCTCGACCGCACGTTGAAGGAACCGAAGGAATACACCCGCTATATCTGGAACAGTTACATCGACTGGGCGATTGCTAATCCGCAGGCGCATCGCGCGATTCGCCAGCTCGCTGTAAGCGATAAAATTGACGAAGAAACCAAGCAGAAAGTGGCGGAGTTGTTCCCGGAATTACACGAAATTTGCTCGCAATCGATCTTAAAAGCCTTCAGCTGCGGGCCTTATCGCGCATTTAGCGACGCTATTTTTTCTTCACTGGCAGAGACGACGATGGAGTTCGCCAGCCGCGAACCGGAACGAGCTGGCGATTTTAAAGCGCTAGGTTTTGAGACGATGTGGCGTGCTTTAGCGAATTAGCTTTTCACGCGCTGAATATAATCGCCAAATGCGGTGAGCTGCCCGGACAGATGATCAAGTGTGCTTTGATCCACCACTTCGCCCGTTTGCGCATCCACTTTATTCTGAATCACGCCACCCATAAATTCGGGCTTGTTCATCACCATCGCATCTAAGAACACCAGAATCTGGCGCAGATGATACTGGCAGCGCGCGCCGCCAATCGCGCCCATTGAACTGGTTTGGATCAGCACCGGTTTACCCGCCAGCGGCTGTTCCGGCAAGCGTGACAGCCAGTCGATAGCATTCTTCAATCCACCCGGCACCGAATAGTTATATTCCGGCGTCACAATCACTACGCCATCTGCGGCGCGAATCTGCTCGGCAATGGCTTCCACAGTTGCCGGGAACCCCTCTTCTTGCTGCATATCGGCGTCATACAACGGAATGTCTTTAATCGACGGTAATGCGTCAATGCTCATCCCTGCCGGGGCGATGTGAGGCAATGTGCGGGCAACCATGGCGTTGAATGAACCCTGTCGAAGGCTACCTAATAACGTGACAATCTTTAACGTGTCGGACATGCATACTCCTTGGTGTCAGGACGTTCTGGAAAGATTAGTTTTGATATAACGCTTTTTCGGACGACATACTGGTTAAGCGAATAATACTGCCGTCAGGGTCCCGGTAACGAGATTTAACATCCCACAGACTATGCCAGTTTTGCGGGCTTTCAAACTCCCACAAACTCAGTTTTTCGATGGCAGGTGAAACCACACAACCCCAAATCAGTAACCCTTCTACGTCGCTAATCGCTTCTATTTCAGTCTGGTCACTCACTCGTATGCGCCCGGCACCCGGCAGAAGCTGCAAACTTTCTTCGCGCCCCGTCAGCTTAAAAGCGCTTTGATGCAACGTGCGCAGTTGCGCTTTCGCCTCACCCGGATTTTTTTGGTTATTTATCCAGATGGATTCGTTGCTGCGAAACGTCGAAGCTGACGCGATAGAAGGTAGATTGCCGAACGACTGATTTATCTCGATATCCAGCCCACAACGGCCTTCGGTCGTGATCAACACCCCGACTTTGTTTCCGGCGTAGGCAATGCTGAAATCCGTTAGCGAAGAGTCGGCAAAGTGCGGGCGTCCAGCAGCGGTAGTGACGATCTTTGGTAATTGTTGAATGCCATACAGCATATAAAGCAATTCAGCCAACAAACTGCGGGAGGCTAAAAATCGTGAACGGCGGTGTTCTGGCATGTTGAGGGCGTGATCATGACATTCGTCATTCAGCCGGCTCGAAAAGGGGTATTTCGGGTTAATCGTCCATCTTGCAAAATGCGTTGCCATTTGTCTCTCCTTGATACCAGGCAATTTACTCTGTTTTTGATTGTAGGTTTTTTGGTAATGAAACGCACGGCCCGGCATGGATAAAAAACGATCAAAACCTTAGCAAATGATCAACGTCATGAATATTTGGGTTTTAATCATCCGCCAGCTCAGCCTGCGTGTATTTGATGCTGTAGCCCGATTCAGAGGGATGGATATAGGCAAATCCTTGTGTTCCAAAATGCATTCCCGCGACGAGCAGGTTTTCTCGGGCTGCGTGTTGCAGAATTTCTGCGCGGGTTTGTTCAGCCTGAGCAGGGTTGCAATCAAACATAATGGAAACTGCCGGGTGAGCTGATTGTATATGGGGAAAATGAACTACATCGCCCCAGATAAGCAAACTCGTTTCCTTTGAATCAATCTGAAAACCCGTGTGGCCCGGCGTATGTCCAGGGAGCCAAACCGGGCGAATACCTTCTGTTATCCCAGCTTCGGAAATAATGTGCAGCCTGGATGCATAGGCATCAAGTACGCGGCGGGCGAGCAAAAAATTACGCTGTCCTCGCTCGCTGGCTTCGTTGAAATGATGATCGTCTCGCCAGTATTCAGCTTCAAGAGCATGTAGATAGAGTCGCGCATTTTTATATACCACAAGCCCCTGCTCATCGAGCAAGCCGCCGATATGGTCGGGGTGGCAATGCGTTATTAAGAGTGTGTCGATGTCGTCAGGAGAAACTCCGGCGGCACGCAGGTTTTGGCTGAGCCTACCTCCCGCGTTGTTCAACCCTCCCGTACCGCTATCAACCAGCATAGTGCGCCCACGGCCACGTATCAGGTAGCAATTGATGTGGATAATGCCGGGTTCATCAACACCCGCGCTATGCTGAATTGCCTCTGCCGCCGGTTTTCCAATACCTGATAGCAAATCCAGACTGGCTGCCATATTTCCGTCACTGACGGCGGTAACCAGAAAGTCACCAATCTGACGGGAGAAAAAAGTGGGCTGGTTCATGACGGTTACCTCAAGATGAATGACGGGAAACACTAGACTTGCGCGATGACTTTCCGTCATCTTAAAGGCTTAAATCAGGCTCTTATAACGATACTATTTCACCCATCAATGACATTTTGTCACTGAACCTGCACGAATAGGATGGCTCTAATGCGCAGAAAGCTTCCCAGCAGCGCTTCATTGCTGGCTTTCGAGTCAGCGGCAAGACACGGTAATTTTGCCAGGGCAGCCGAGGAGTTGTCGCTAACGGAAGGCGCTATCAGCCGCCAGATAGCGCGCCTTGAATCGCTACTCAGCTGTAAACTTTTTGACCGTGTAGGGAGCCGGGTAAAACTTAATCCCGTGGGGATTCGCTATTCACATCATGTTCGCGAAATGCTTGAACGACTGGAAAGAGATACCCAGTACATTTGCGGTATTCACGGAGGAGGGCAAAGCCTGGAACTTGCCGTTCTCCCCACTTTTTCAAGCCGCTGGCTTATTCCTCGTTTGAATGGTTTCAGATCCTTGCATCCTGATATCACACTGAATATTGCCGCCCGAAGCGACCCGTTTATTCTTGCTGGAAGTGGTTTTGATGCCGCCATTCATTTTGAACATCCTGGATGGGCGGGCATGAACGTCAGTTTTCTGCTTGAGGAGCGTTTGATACCGGTGTGCCATCCGACATTGCTGACAAACGAAGATATAGCGCAACAACTGAACGGGCTGCCGCGTATCCATCGGCGGCAGAATCCGGAAGCATGGCATCACTATGCCCGGCAAAATGGAATTGTTCTTGATAACCCCTCTCAAGGCGACCGCTACGACCTGCACGAAATGGCTATCGCCGCGGCAATCACGGGACAGGGTGTTGCGCTGGTGCCACGGATGTACGTTGAAAAAGAGCTTCAGGATGGTTTGCTGGTGGCGCCCTGGCCGGAATCAGAAAGCCTGAGCAAAAAGTTTTGTCTTGTGAAGCCAACCGTTTCGGGAATCAACGATCGGGCATTAGAGGCTTTTGAAACCTGGTTGCAGGTAGAAATCACGAGCGGTACGGCAAGAATAGATAATAAAAACCCGTATTAACATGTCGTTAATACGGGTTAGTGAACGTTCACGTACTAATCAGCTTTTAGCTTACTTGCCGATACAGAAGCTTGAGAAAATGCGTCCGAGCAAATCATCCGAGGTAAATTCACCGGTGATTTCGCTCAGGCTTTGCTGAGAAAGACGTAATTCTTCAGCCAGCAATTCCCCGGCCCATGCGCCCAGAAGCTGCGCTTTGCCTTGTTGCAGATGGTCTGCCGCCTGTTCCAGCGCTTGCAAGTGGCGACGACGCGCCAGGAAGCCGCCTTCCATATTGGTTTCAAAGCCCATGCTCTGTTTTAGATGATCGCGCAGCACATCTACGCCTTCACCGGTACGCGCAGACAGGCGTACAAGTGAGTGACCATTCACATCGCTCAGGCCCAGCGTTTCACCTGTTACGTCCGCTTTGTTGCGCACCACGGTAATCGGCAAACGCGCCGGTAAGCGTGCAATAAAGTCTGGCCAAATATCTGCCGGGTCGGTCGCGTCGGTTGTGGTTCCGTCAACCATAAACAGCACGCGGTCAGCTTGTTCGATCTCGTTCCATGCACGTTCGATACCGATGCGCTCAACTTCGTCGCTGGCTTCACGAAGACCTGCGGTATCAATGATATGCAGCGGCATGCCGTCGATGTGGATGTGTTCGCGCAATACGTCACGAGTGGTTCCGGCAATATCCGTCACAATCGCGGCTTCACGCCCGGCCAGAGCATTCAGCAGACTTGATTTCCCGGCGTTAGGACGCCCGGCAATCACCACTTTCATGCCTTCACGCAGCAAACTGCCCTGGCGTGCTTCGGCACGAACCGCGTCCAGATCGCCAATCACCTGGTTCAGTTGTGCTTCAATTTTGCCGTCAGAGAGAAAATCAATTTCTTCATCCGGGAAATCAATCGCCGCCTCGACGTAAATTCGCAGATGCGTCAGCGCTTCAACCAGATGGTTTACTTTTGCCGAGAATGCGCCCTGTAACGAATTTAACGCTGAACGCGCCGCTTGTTCTGAGCTGGCATCAATCAGGTCGGCAATCGCCTCGGCCTGTGCCAAATCCAGTTTGTCATTCAGGAAGGCACGCTCGGAGAACTCACCCGGCCTTGCGATTCGCAGCCCTGGAAGCGCCAGAATACGTTTTAACAGCAGATCGAGGATAACCGGGCCGCCGTGACCCTGAAGTTCCAGCACGTCTTCACCGGTGAAGGAATTAGGGCCTGGGAACCACAGTGCGATGCCTTGATCCAGAACGCTGCCATCCGTATCACGAAATGGCAGATAATCGGCGTAGCGTGGCTTAGGGAGTTTGCCCAGAATCGCTTGTGCGACTTCACTCGCTTGACGGCCTGAGACGCGCAGGATACCGACCCCACCACGTCCCGGCGGTGTCGCCTGGGCAACGATTGTCTCGTTATGGCTCATAATTTCTCTCAGACTTTTTAGCAAATAAAAAAGGCGGTCAATTGACCGCCTTTCGTAAGCATCTGGCTAATTGCTATCAGGTCTTTTTCTTATCGCGGCTGTGTAAGCCACGTTTCTCAAGACCGCGATAAATCAGCTGCTGCTGGATGATGGTCACGGTGTTACTGACGATATAGTACAGTACCAGGCCTGACGGGAACCACAGGAAGAACACCGTGAAGATGACCGGCATAAAGGTCATGATCTTCTGCTGCATCGGGTCGGTCACTGTGGTCGGCGACATCTTCTGAATGAAGAACATCGTCAAGCCCATCAGGATCGGCAGGATGTAGTACGGGTCTTGTGCAGACAAGTCATGAATCCACAGTGCGAACGGCGCATGGCGCAGCTCCACGGAACCCATCAGCATGTAGTACAACGCCAGGAAGATTGGCATCTGGATAACCAGAGGCAGACAGCCACCCAACGGGTTAACTTTCTCAGCTTTGTACAGGGCCATCATTTCCTGGCTCTGACGCTGTTTATCGTCACCAATACGTTCACGCATGGCCGCCAGTTTAGGCTGCAACATACGCATTTTCGCCATGGAGGTGTACTGCGCTTTAGTCAGCGGGTACATGATGCCACGAACGATAAAGGTGATAACGATAATGGAGAAGCCCCAGTTACCGATGAAGCTGTGCAGGAATTTCAACAGCTTGAACAGCGGCTGAGAAATAAACCACAACCAACCATAATCCACGGTCAGGTCAAGGTGTGGCGCAACGGCTGCCATTTTGTCCTGAATTTCCGGGCCAACCCACAGGGTGCTGCCCAGTTGAGCTGTTTGGCCTGGCTGAACCAGTTGCGGAGCAGATTTATAACCAATCGCCGCCACATCATTGCTCAGTTTGGTGGTATAGAAGTTGTTTGTACCCTGATTACGTGGAACCCACGCAGTTGCGAAGTACTGCTGCAACATCGCTACCCAACCATTGCTGGCGTTAACGTTCAGGTTTTCACCGTCTGCGATTTTATCGAATTTATATTTTTCGTATTTCGCATCTGGAGTTGAGTACGCTGCACCGCGGAAAGTATGCAACGCAAAGTTGCTGCTTCCGGTATCGCGGTGGGACGGCAAATTGATGGACTGCTTCAGCTGGCCAAACGTAGCCAGTTCCAGCGGTTTCTCACCGGCGTTCTTCACATTGTAATCCACGCTTACCGCGAACTCGCCGCGTTTCAGAGTGAAGGACTTAGTAAAGGTGTTGCCAGCCGCATCGGTATAAGTCATTGGAATCACCAACTCGTTCTGGCCTTCCGGCAAGACGAAGCTGTCGCTTTCAACGTTATACAGAGGACGATCGCCATTAGCCGGGTTATCCGGGCCGTCACGACCAGTCAGGCCGCTTTGTGCCTGGTAGATAAACTCTGGCGTGGTTTCCAGTAACTGGAACGGCTCATTGGATTTGAGCTCTTTCGGGTAGGTCAGTAACTGTGCCTGCTCAACATCACCACCACGGGTGTTGATGGAAAGCTCAAGGACGTCAGTCTTAACCGTGATGATTTTCCCCTGGCCACTGGTCGGCACACCCTGGCTTGCGGCGTTACCTGCTGCGGTGGTCGTAGTCTGCGTGGTCTGCTGTACCTGAGGTTTAGGAGCGTGGTCCTGCTCCCAGGCTTGCCAGATCATGAAAGACACGAACAACAAAGCGATGAGAAAGAGATTGCGTTGCGAATCCATCGTTAGTGTTCTCTGGTATCAAAAGGTCCAGGTGGGACGGGATCGTCTCCACCGGGGTTCAAAGGGTGGCATTTTAATACGCGTTTCACTGTCAACCAACTGCCTTTTAATACCCCAAACCTGCGCAATGCCTCAATTCCGTAGTGAGAACAGGTTGGAGTAAAACGACAATGCGGCCCGAGAAGCGGACTTATCAGGCGCTGATAGACCCTAATCAGGCCTATCAGGAGCCGGGAGACAGGCGACAGTGACGGCGCCATAACTTTTCCAATGCTTCCGATAAAGCCCGGTTATCCAGGTCTGCAACCCCTTTCTTAGCCACTACCACGAAATCCATCGAAGGAAGTTCATGCTGACGCAAACGGAAACTCTCACGCGTCAGACGTTTAATCCGATTGCGTTCGTGTGCACGTTTAACGTTTTTCTTAGCGACTGTAAGACCGATGCGGGGATGCCCCAGCGAATTTAGGCGGCCGAGGATGGTGATTTGCGGCGTGCCAGCCCGTTGAGGCTGCTGGAAGACGAAAGTGAAATGAGTGGGAGTTAACAAGCGTAACTCCCTGGGAAATGCGAGCTTAACCACTCAGGGGTTAGCTTTTATTACTTAGAAACGGTCAGACGGGAACGGCCTTTAGCACGACGACGTGCCAAAACCTGACGACCATTTTTAGTTGCCATACGAGCACGGAAACCGTGTGAACGGTTACGCTTCAGTACGGACGGTTGAAAAGTGCGTTTCATGGCGATTTCTACCTAAACTTGGATAAATTTCACTGGGTTAGCGAAGAGCCTTGCAGAAACTGCAAATGACTTACGCCTCAGTGTGGCTGATTAAAGAGGCCGGATTGTAATAATTGTACACTCCGGAGTCAATTCTCTTTCCTTATTTCCCGTGCCTTAATTCGCTTTTTGACCCCTGAAACGACCAGGATCTGACCAAAATAAAGCCGTGGTGACACGCGACGGGTGGGGAATTATACGGCGTCCCCATTAAAGCGCAAGGATCGACTGGGATCTTCCTTAGATCAGATAAGCTGATTTTGTGCGCTAGTCATTAAATTTTCCAATATAGGAATGTTATGCGCTACGCGTTTAGCAGGATCGTTTACACTTACACTCCACAAAACAACCCTGTGGATAAATCGGGAAGAAACTGTGAGAAACAGAAGATCTCTGGCGCACTTTAGGCTATGATCCGCGGTCCCGATCGTGATCCTTTAGCGTTCACCCTGGGGTAAACCGCAGATAGCGGTTCGCACGCTTCCCGTACCGGGGTTCCGTTGAGGAAGAGTCGGCGTGTGTCAACAATCATGAATATAAACTTTCAGTCTTCGTCATTTTATCGACTTTGTTCGAGTGGAGTCCGCCGTGTCACTTTCGCTTTGGCAGCAGTGTCTTGCCCGATTGCAGGATGAGTTACCAGCCACAGAATTCAGTATGTGGATACGCCCCCTACAGGCGGAACTGAGCGATAACACGCTGGCCCTGTATGCGCCAAACCGTTTTGTACTCGATTGGGTGAGAGACAAGTACCTCAATAACATCAATGGCTTGCTCAATGATTTTTGCGGTAATGATGCCCCTGTCCTGCGTTTTGAAGTTGGTAGCAAACCGGTCAGTCAAACGCTGAATCAGCAGACTGTTACTACTGCTCCGGCGCATGTGCACATTGCACGTCCAACGAATCAAATTCGCCCAAGCTGGGATAACCTCCCTGCTCCGGCTGAACACTCTTATCGTTCTAACGTCAACGTGAAACATACCTTTGATAACTTCGTTGAAGGTAAGTCGAACCAATTGGCTCGCGCGGCGGCACGTCAGGTGGCTGATAACCCAGGCGGCGTATATAACCCTCTTTGCCTTTA
>Ga0160438_1000294_pt1 | contig 15470 bp, 15 predicted proteins | sample HID1975K_E0MG_FD_108203 | JGI IMG/M metagenome (GOLD analysis project Ga0160438, IMG submission 108203) | Enriched soil microbial communities from UW Madison campus, WI, USA - HID1975K_E0 MG | ecosystem: Environmental > Terrestrial > Soil > Unclassified | place: USA: Madison, Wisconsin...
AACAGGTTTTTAGGTTCTTCGTAAATTTCGCGCGGCGTGCCGTCTTGCTCAATACGACCATCTCGCATTACCACAATTCTGTCGGACATGGTCAACGCTTCTTCCTGGTCGTGAGTGACGAATACAAAGGTAATGCCGAGTTTGCGCTGGAGGGCTTTAAGTTCGTTCTGCATCTGCTTGCGCAATTTGTAGTCAAGCGCAGAAAGCGACTCATCAAGCAGTAATAATCGCGGTTTATTGACCACCGCCCGCGCAATTGCCACACGCTGCTGCTGGCCGCCAGAAAGCTGATGCGGTTTCCGTTGGGCAAATTCCTCTAACTGCACCATTTTTAACGCTTCAGTTACGCGAGGCGTGATCTGCGCGGCAGGTGTTTTCTGCATTCTTAAACCGAACGCGACGTTTTCAAAAACGGACATATGAGGAAACAGAGCATAGCTCTGGAAGACGGTATTGACGTGGCGATGCTCCGCGGGAAGCTGCGTAATATCCTGGCTATCAAGAATAATATTGCCAGAATCCACACTTTCCAGTCCGGCGATTAAGCGCAGTACGGTGGTTTTCCCACAGCCGGAAGGACCCAGGAGTGTCAGGAATTCACCATGATTGATGGTGAGAGATAAATCAGAAATTACGGTTTTGCCATCAAAGCTCTTACCTACTCCCGCCAGTTCTACCAGCGGTGAAAGCGAACGTTGCTGTTTATTCAATTTTTTACGCTGTCCCATATAAAACGCATCAAATTGCGGGCTGATGCGGGGTTTGTGAGTAACCACCTTGCGGTTTTGCACGTTAAGTAAGGGCAGGCATTCTACGGCAAAGCATTGAAATCGCCAATCCTTGATACCTTAGTGTGGCCTGGATTTGAATACCAATCGGCAACAGTTCCCCATTTCACGACTATTTTTAACTCTGGCAGGCTAAAAGTGACCTAACGCAATATTTGCATTTGTGGCTTACTGATAATGAAGTCACAAAAATTGAGGGTAGCGACATGGATAAATTACTTGAGCGTTTCTTACATTATGTCTCTTTGGATACACAGTCCAAGCCGGGCGTAAAACAAGTTCCGAGCACAGAAGGGCAGTGGAAGTTGTTGCGGTTGCTGAGAGAGCAAATGGAAGAGATGGGTTTGGTGAATGTGACGCTTGGCGATCATGGTACCGTGATGGGCACACTTCCTTCCAACGTCGATAAAAAAGTCCCGGCCATTGGTTTCATTTCCCACGTCGATACCGCACCTGATTTCACAGGTAAAAATGTGAATCCGCAGATTGTCGAAAACTATCGCGGTGGTGATATTGCGTTGGGTATCGGCGATGAGGTGCTCTCTCCGGTGATGTTCCCTGTTTTGCATCAGTTGCTTGGGCAAACCCTGATTACCACCGATGGTAAAACGCTGCTCGGCGCGGATGATAAAGCCGGTATCGCCGAAATTATGACGGCGATGACGGTGCTCAAAGAGAAAAACATCCCCCACGGCGATATCCGCGTTGCTTTCACTCCTGACGAAGAAGTCGGTAAAGGCGCAAAACATTTTGATGTTGAAGCATTTGATGCACGCTGGGCCTACACTGTTGATGGCGGCGGCGTCGGCGAACTGGAGTGCGAGAACTTCAATGCGGCGTCTGTGACCATTAAAATTGTCGGCAACAATGTTCACCCGGGGTCTGCAAAAGGGGTGATGGTTAATGCGCTGTCACTCGCTGCACGTATTCATGCCGAAGTGCCGGCCAACGAAAGCCCGGAATGCACTGAAGGCTACGAAGGTTTTTATCATTTGCACGGAATTAAAGGCTCGGTCGATAAAGCGGAGATGCACTACATCATTCGTGATTTTGACCGCGAACAGTTTGAAGCACGTAAACGCAAAATGATGGATATCGCCAAAAAAGTGGGCAAAGGCCTGCACCCGGATTGCTATATCGAGCTGATTATCGACGATAGCTATTACAACATGCGCGAGAAAGTCGCCGAACACCCATACATTATCGAAGTGGCGCAGCAGGCGATGCGCGACTGCGACATCGAGCCCATCATGAAACCGATTCGCGGGGGTACCGATGGCGCGCAGCTGTCATTTAAAGGTTTGCCTTGCCCGAACCTGTTCACCGGCGGCTATAACTACCACGGCAAACACGAGTTTGTGACGCTGGAAGGGATGGAGAAAGCAGTGGCGGTGATTGTCAGGATTGCGGAGCTGACGGCTGAGCAGGGTTAAAAATGCGGGTGGCAAATGTGCCACCCGCAACGACTTTTAATCCTCGAAATACCAGTAACCGCTGTTAACCAGTGCGGCCAGCATCGCCAGGAACGATGGGTCTTCCAGCGCATCACCAAACATTTCTGCTTTCAGTGTGATGTTGCTCGCCAGTGCTTCAAGAGCCGGGCGATGCGGGCTGTCAATTTTCTCGCCGTTAACGTAAATCTCATCGGCAATACGCAGCACGCGTAAGCCACCCAGACGAGTAATGGCATCACCTTGTTTCAGGGCGTCGTAAATCTCATCAGGCTGATAGGGCGGTTCTGGCGGAGCGACGTCAAGTTCGTGGCGTGATTGGGAAACAAACTCACCGAACCAGGTTTTGAAGTGCTCAGGCTGGTTGATAAGATCCAGCATCATTTCGCGTAATGTATCCATTTCCTGCGGCAGAACATCAGCCGGGTGCTGGCGCACAGGCACATCAGGGTCGGTATAACGCTGGCTGCCCAGTTCACGTTGCAGCACATAATCGGCAAAACCACTGATCAGCTCGCGGCCACTTGGGGCGCGGAAACCGACAGAGTAGTTCATCGAGTTTTCTAGCGAGTAGCCTTCATGCGGGAAACCAGGCGGGATATAGAGAATATCACCCGGCTCCATTTCTTCGTCGATGATGGCGTCGAACGGTTCAACTTGCAGCAAATCAGGATGCGGGCAGTGTTGTTTCAGCGCAACTTTTTCACCAACACGCCAGCGACGGCGGCCAACACCCTGAATGATAAACACGTCGTACTGGTCGTAATGCGGGCCAACGCCGCCGCCTGGTACCGAGAAGGAGATCATCAGATCGTCAATTCGCCAGTCCGGTAGTGCGCGGAAGGGGCGCATTAGGCGTGCGCTTTGTTCATGCCAGTGGTTAACGGCCTGAACCAGCAAAGACCAGTTGTTTTCGCCCAGGTGATCATAGCTCTGGAATGGACCGTGGCTGACTTGCCATCTGCCTTCGTTATGGCTGACCAGGCGGCTGTCCACCTCGTTTTCCATTGCAAGGCCTGCGAGTTCATCCGGGGAGATGGGGTCGATGAAGTTTTTGAAGCCGCGTTTTAGAACGACCGGGCGTTTCTGCCAGTAGTTCGCGATGAAATCGGGCCAGTTTAGGTCGAGTTGATAGTCCATATTATTATCCGGCAGGTGAAGGAGCCTGCGAGGATTATAACGGATGGTGCTGCCGGTTACGGGAGTATTTTCAATCTTCTTCTCGGTCTGGACGCTGGCGCGCAAAAATCACTTCCATACGCGTGCCACCCAGTTCGCAGCCCGAGGCCTTGATTTGACCATCGTACTGTTCGACGATTTCCCGAGCGACCGATAAGCCCACGCCCTGACCGGGCCGCAAGGTGTCGGCGCGTTGCCCGCGGTCAAACACCAACGCCCGTTTACTCTCCGGGATCCCCGGCCCGTCGTCATCGACGAATAAATGCAGCGTGTCGTCCAGCTGGCGGCCTGAAATCTCAACAAACTCAAGACAATATTTGCAGGCGTTATCAAGCACGTTGCCCATCACTTCCATAAAGTCATTCTTCTCGCCGACAAAGGTAATTTCCGGGGAAATATCGAGAGTGATATTCACACCTTTGCGTTGATAAACCTTATTTAGAGCGGAACAAAGGCTGTCGAGCAACGGGGCGACGGGATGAAGTTCACGACTAATCAATGCGTTGTCACCGCGCATGCTGGCGCGATGCAGATAGTAGCCAATTTGCTGAGAAATGCGGCTAATTTGCTCAAGCATCACCGGTTCTGCGTTCTCAATATCCAACTTGTTGGTGCGTAATGATCGCAGCGTGCTTTGCAATACGGCGAGTGGTGTTTTCAGGCTGTGTGTGAGATCGGTGAGGGTGGTGCGATATTTTTGGTAACGGTCACGTTCGGTGCGCAGCAGTCGGTTGAGGTTTTGTACGAGGCTGGTTAGCTCACGTGTCGTTTCCGGGTTTAGCGCGTCACGGTCATGTTTTTCCAGTTCGCGTACTTCGCGGGCCAGGGCTTCAATGGGGCGCAGGCTCCAGCGTGCAGCAAACCAAAGCAACGGTATGACTAACAATAAGTTGGCGATGAATACACAGGCAAACATGCTCAGTACCGTGTATTGGCGTTTTAATTCGAGCGGAATTGTGTCCACAACCACAATGGTTAGAGCAGGCATTTTCCCCATGGCAGGGTATTTATTGACCGCGACGGAGTGAGTGACATCATCACTGTAGTCATCGTCATAAAAATTTTTTAGCTCAGTCTGTAGTTTTTCATCGTTTGCCAGCAAGGCGTGGGTGGTATCGAAGTTTGCTTCAAGCTCGTGAAAACCGTTACTGGTGAGCCACTCTTTTTTAATTTGCTGCACGATAAGCGGCACATTGTGCTGGGTCCAGAGCAAGTGACCTTTATCGTCATAGATAAGTGCCATGGTCGGCGTTTTCAGATTCAGGTTGTCTGGCAGGACAACATCCACATGGCCATTTTCAATGCTGGCAAATGTATAAAAAAGATTGCTCTCACCGCGCAGTAAACGGAAAGAGGTTTTATCAACACTGATGCTGTAGCCCACTAATGCCACGAAACCGTAGGCCAGTGACAGCACCATGACTACCACGGCGGTCGCCAGTAAAAAGCGAACGCGAAGTGATAACGGTAAAATACGGCCGAAGAATTTCATGGTTAACGCAGATCGAGGCGGTAGCCCTGACCACGCACGGTGGTGATAGCTTCATGGGGATATTCAGCCAGAATTTTTTTACGCAAACGGCCCATTAATACATCAATGGTGTGGCTTTCGCGCAGTTCGGCATCAGGGTAAAGCTGGAGCATTAATGAATCTTTGCTGACCACTTTGCCATTGTTACGAATCAGCGTTTCCATGATGGTGTATTCAAAGGCGGTGAGCTTAATCTGGTTGTCGTTGATAAGCAGCTCGCGGCGCGATAAATCGACCTGGAAAGGGGGCAGGGAAATAACCTGTGACGCCAGGCCACTGTTGCGGCGCATCAATACCTGCATACGAGCGACAACTTCTTCAAGATGAAACGGTTTAGTCACGTAATCATCAGCGCCCGCGCCCAGCACTTCGACTTTATCCTGCCAGCCTTCACGTGCAGTCAAAACCAGGATAGGCAAGGTGACATCATGGCTGCGCCAGCGACGGATAAGACTCAGGCCGTCTTCGTCAGGCAGGCCCAAATCCACAACGGCAATATCGGGAGTGTGTTCATTCAGGAAATAGTCGGCTTCTTTGGCATCTTCTGCAGCATCAACCTGATGACCGGCTTCACGCAACTGAACCTGGAGATGGTGGCGTAAAAGAGCATTATCTTCCACAACGAGTACACGCATTCGATTTTCCCAGTAAATAGATGGCATTGATAGTTTAACGCTAATTATCAGCCAGGGGGCATAAACCGTGAGTAAACCAGGCGGGAATGTGAAAACGCCACCGCAGCGGGTGGCGTTCAGGTGTTATTTCAACTCGTCAACCATAGTGATGGCGCGGCCAATATAGTTGGCTGGCGTCATCTCTTTCAGACGAGTTTTCTCATCTTCTGGCAGCTCAAGGCTGTCGATAAACTGTTTCATGCCTTCAGCATCTACACGCTTACCGCGAGTCAGCTCTTTCAGCTTTTCGTAAGGTTTTTCGATGCCGTAGCGGCGCATCACGGTCTGGATTGGTTCAGCCAGAACTTCCCAGTTGAGATCCAGTTCCGCAAGCAGACGGTCACGGTTGACTTCCAGTTTGCTCACGCCTTTCAGTGTGGACTGGTAGGCGATCAGTGCATAGCCGATACCCACACCCAGGTTACGAAGCACGGTGGAGTCAGTCAGGTCGCGCTGCCAGCGGGAAACAGGCAGTTTGCTTGCGAGGTGTTGCAGCATCGCGTTAGACAGGCCCAGGTTGCCTTCGGAGTTTTCGAAGTCAATTGGGTTAACTTTATGCGGCATGGTAGAAGAACCGATCTCGCCTGCGATAGTTTTCTGCTTGAAGTGGTTCAGCGCGATGTAACCCCACACGTCACGATCGAAGTCGATAAGAATAGTGTTGAAGCGAGCGATGCAGTCAAACAGCTCAGCGATGTAATCGTGTGGTTCAATTTGCGTGGTGTACGGGTTCCACTGAATGCCCAGTGAAGTCACGAACTCTTCGCTGAACTGGTGCCAGTCAACTTCCGGGTAAGCGACCATGTGGGCGTTATAGTTACCCACCGCGCCGTTGATTTTGCCCAGAATGTCTACTTTCTCTAGCTGACGGAACTGGCGCTCCATACGATAAGCAACGTTTGCCATTTCTTTACCCATAGTTGATGGGGTGGCAGGCTGGCCGTGGGTACGGGAAAGCAGAGGAATATCACGGTACTGAACCGACAGGTCTTTCACCGCGTCGATGACTTTACGCCAGTACGGCAGCACCACGTCTTTACGTGCGGTTTGCAGCATCAGCGCATGAGACAAGTTGTTAATATCTTCAGAAGTACAGGCGAAGTGAATAAATTCATTCACCGCATGCAGGGCAGGAACCGCTGCCACTTTTTCTTTCAGGAAGTATTCAACCGCTTTTACGTCGTGGTTGGTGGTGCGCTCAATGGTTTTAATGCGTGCAGCATCTTCTTCACTGAACTCGGCGACAATTTTATCAAGGTAATCGTTTGCGTTTGCGTCAAAAGCCGGAACTTCCTTGATCGCTGTGTGCGTGGCCAGTTTTTGTAGCCAACGTACTTCGACTTGTACGCGGAATTTCAGCAGACCAAATTCGCTGAAAATAGCGCGCAGAGCGCTGACTTTGTCGCCGTAACGTCCATCAATTGGGGAAACGGCGGTCAGTGAGGATAATTCCATAAGTTACAACTCCAGAGAGGTTAACATTGAGCAAGAATTTGTTTGGCCTGAGCACACAGGCGACTACGAGAAAACATTAACTGCAGGCGGCCACCGCCAACCTGGTGCCATAATACGGCGGCGCGGATACCGGCTAACAACGAGGCACGGACTTTGCTTTGCACCTGCGGGCTTTGCAGCACGGCAGGGGAGCCAGTGACCTGAATACGTGGGCCTAGCGGGCTAATTACATCAACATAAATCCCGGCCATAGCGCTAAGTAACGTTTCGGACTCAAGGTCAAAATGTTCTAATTGACGCTGCAAACCGGCGATGTTCGACCCGAGTTTATCCATCGCACCTTTATTGGCGTAAAGTTTACGCTCAAGAACCATCAGGCTTAAGGTATAACGCGTTAATTCAGCGTTCAGACCCTGACGATTACTGGCGTTCAACACACCCAGCAACGTTTCCAGGCCCAATTTCAGGTTGGCTTCATTGCCACCGAAAACGTCCAGCGTGGAACCTGGATTTTGATCAATAACGCTATTTAACGAGACATGCAGCGCCTCGTTATCGCAATGCCCCTGATGCGCCAATTGCTGAACCAGACGAGCAGACTGGCAGATCCCTGCCAGCGCGATAGTGATGTCATAGTAATTTTTAGCCACCAGGTTATTCGTCCTTGTTTGCGATTAAACTTTATTTTATTCAGTTACGAGCGGCAGACGCTGCTCAATAACACCACCACCGAGGCACACTTCACCGAGGTAGAACACGGCAGACTGGCCTGGGGTGACGGCGGCAACTGGCTCTTCAAAACGCACTTCAATACGATCGGCATCCAGCGGCGTGATGGTGCAAGGAAGATCGGTCTGGCGATAACGCGTTTTCACCGTGCATTTCAGCGGTTCGGTCAACGTTTCGCGGTCAACCCAATGCAGTTGCTGAGCAATTAAGCCAACGGACATCAAACGTGGATGCTCACTACCTTGAGCCACAACCAGGATATTGTTCTCTACGTCTTTATCGACCACATACCAAGGATCTTCGCTACCTTCTTTGGTGCCACCGATGCCCAGCCCTTTACGTTGGCCGAGTGTGTGGTACATCAAACCCTGGTGTTCACCAATGGTTTCGCCATCAACAGTAACGATGATACCCGGCTGTGCAGGCAGGTAGCGACCCAGGAATTCGCGGAATTTGCGCTCGCCGATAAAGCAGATACCGGTGGAGTCTTTTTTCTTCGCGGTGATCAAATCTAACTCTTCGGCGATGCGGCGCACTTCTGGTTTTTCGAGTTCACCAACAGGGAACAGGCTTTGCGCGATTTGCTCATGGCCGAGCGTGTAAAGGAAGTAGCTTTGATCTTTATTATTGTCTAAACCACGCAGCAGGCGGCTTTTACCGTCCACGTCTTCGCGACGCACGTAGTGACCCGTTGCGATGTAATCAGCACCTAAATCTTCGGCGGCAAATTCGAGGAAAGCTTTAAATTTGATTTCTTTGTTGCACAGAATATCCGGGTTTGGCGTGCGCCCGGCTTTGTACTCTTCCAGGAAGTGTTCAAACACGTTATCCCAGTATTCTGCGGCAAAGTTTACGGTGTGTAGTTCAATGCCGAGCTTATCGCAAACGGCCTGTGCATCAGCTAAATCAGCCGCTGCGGTGCAATACTCCTCGCCATCGTCCTCTTCCCAGTTCTTCATGAACAGGCCTTCCACCTTATAACCTTGTTGTTGCAACAGGTAAGCGGAAACGGAGGAATCGACACCGCCGGACATCCCGACGATCACTTTTTTCTGGCTGTTATCAGACATGGAGTAACTCACGACATTGAACTTAAAGGCGGCATATTCTATCACGCATCACCGGGCCTGGCACCCCTAACTCAACGGCCAGTTAAATGCGCCGATCATACTGAGCGGATAACGTTCAGCACGCTGATAGCAGCGGATACTTTCCGCCACTAATGGCGAACGTAAATTACCTGCGTTAACAATTTGTTGCGCATCCAACCATAAGCAGCGATCGATGTCGCTATCATGCGGAGTAGTGGGGAGTTGCTCTTCAAGATCGATACAGAATAAGAAACGCAGGAACGGCGTGTTATCTGGCGCAATCCATTGGTGCAAGCGGATGAATGTTTGCGGCTGCGCGCAAATACCCGTTTCTTCATACAATTCACGTTGAGCGGCTTCAACCAGCGTTTCGTCGGCTTCCAGATGCCCGGCAGGCTGATTCCATAAGGCTTTGCCATTGATTGTTTCTTCAACAACCAAAAATTTCCCCTGCGCCTGAACCACACAGGCGACAGTAACGTGCGGTTTAAACATCGTTATTTTTCCTGTCTCAAATTCGTTAGTACGATCATTATAAAGTGATCTGGATCACATATTTTTCTGTGGCCTATACTCTGTTGGATTTCAAAAATCCCACGAGGGCACCATCATGCAGCTTACCACGCGTATTATGCCGCAACAGAAACGTATCGCTTTAGTGGCTCACGATCCTTGTAAACCCGACCTGCTGAACTGGGCGGTTGATAACCAGGCAGCACTCAGCAACCACATTATTTACGCAACCGGCACGACCGGAAATCTCTTGCAGGTTCATACCCGTTTATCCGTACTGGCTTTGATGAGTGGCTCGATAGGGGGCGATCAACAGCTAGGGTATTTGATTGCTTCAGGTCAGATTGATGTGCTGGTTTTCTTCTGGGATCCGCTTAGTGCGGTGCCACATCACTCCGATGTAAAAGCCCTGATGCGGCTGGCAACGGCATGGAACATCCCTATTGCCAGCAACGCCTGTAGCGCCAATTTCTTGATTAACTCTTCTCTATTTGAGCAAGCGCTGGAAATCACCGTGCCTGATAGTGACGCGTTCCTCAGCAGTCGCGTTTCACACGTCACACAACACGGCGTCAATACTCAGAACCTTTTATAAGGTCTCTATCGGGATTTCGCGCCATTCGCCCGGTGCCAAATCGCTCAGTTCCAGTGTCCCCATTGCATAGCGAATCAGGCGTAGAGTTGGATAACCCACATGCGCCGTCATACGCCGTACCTGGCGGTTACGCCCTTCGTACAAGGTGATTTTCAACCAGCTGGTAGGAATTGCCTTGCGTTCACGAATCGGCGGGTTACGCGCCCAAATCCATGCAGGCTCGTCAACCCGTTCAGCTCCTGCGGGCAGAGTAGGGCCATCGTTTAGGGTGACGCCGTTACGCAGAGATTCCAGCGCTTCTGCTGTTACTGCACCTTCAACCTGCACAAAATAGACCTTCCCGGTACGTTTGCCCGGTTGGGTGAGTTGCGCCTGTAAAGCGCCGTCATTGGTTAACACCAGCAGACCTTCGCTGTCGCGATCCAGACGGCCCGCCGCGTAAATTCCTTGTAACGGTATGTAATCTTTCAGCGTGCTGCGGCCAGATTCGTCGGTGAACTGCGGTAGCACATCGTAGGGTTTATTGAAGATAACCAGCCGCTTCGGTCCGCTATGCTGTGGTTTTTTGGCAGGTCGTTGCGTGCTGAATCGTTTAACTTGCTGGTTTCTAAAAGAAGTTTTATTCATAGTGTTTTCAGACGTTAGGTATTAACGCATTATAACGGAAATCACCAGTGATTGGCGCGGGCCTGATATTCAAGTAGTATTGACACGCACATTACAAATCATTAACAAAAAGAAGCGCTCGAAGGAGAGGTTAATGGAAAGCAAAGTAGTAGTTCCGGCGGAAGGTAAGAAGATCACCCTGCAAGATGGCAAACTGAATGTTCCTCACAACCCAATCATTCCTTTCATTGAAGGTGATGGTATCGGTGTGGACGTGACGCCAGCTATGATCAAAGTGGTTGATGCCGCCGTGCAGAAGGCCTACAAAGGCGAGCGGAAAATTTCCTGGATGGAAATCTATACCGGCGAAAAATCTACCCAACTTTATGGCCAGGACGTCTGGCTGCCAGAAGAAACTCTGGACCTGATTCGTGATTACCGTGTGGCGATTAAAGGCCCACTGACCACGCCAGTTGGCGGCGGCATTCGTTCCCTGAACGTTGCGCTGCGTCAGCAGCTTGACCTGTACGTGTGCCTGCGTCCGGTGCGTTACTACCAGGGCACGCCAAGCCCGGTTAAACACCCAGAACTGACCAACATGGTTATCTTCCGTGAAAACTCAGAAGATATTTATGCGGGCATCGAGTGGAAGGCTGACAGCGCTGAAGCTGAAAAAGTCATCAAATTCCTGCGTGATGAAATGGGCGTGACGAAAATTCGTTTCCCAGAACATTGCGGTATCGGCATCAAGCCGTGCTCTGAAGAAGGCACCAAACGCCTGGTTCGTGCAGCCATCGAATACGCAATCACTAACGACCGTGATTCTGTGACCCTGGTTCACAAAGGCAACATCATGAAATTCACCGAAGGTGCTTTCAAAGACTGGGGCTACCAGCTGGCGCGTGAAGAATTCGGCGGCGAGCTGATCGACGGCGGCCCATGGGTGAAACTGAAAAACCCTAACACCGGCAAAGAAATCGTTGTTAAAGACGTGATCGCGGATGCGTTCCTGCAACAGATCCTGCTGCGTCCTGCTGAATATGACGTTATTGCTTGTATGAACCTGAACGGTGACTACATCTCCGACGCCCTGGCCGCTCAGGTTGGCGGTATCGGTATCGCACCAGGCGCTAACATCGGTGACGAATGTGCACTGTTCGAAGCGACCCACGGCACTGCACCAAAATATGCTGGCCAGGACAAAGTGAACCCAGGTTCAATTATCCTTTCCGCAGAAATGATGCTGCGTCATATGGAATGGTTCGAAGCGGCTGACTTAATTGTTAAAGGTATGGAAGGCGCGATTAACGCCAAAACTGTAACTTACGATTTCGAACGCCTGATGGAAGGCGCTAAGCTGCTGAAATGTTCAGAGTTTGGCGACGCAATGATCGAACATATGTAATTAGCAAATTCGCTAATGATAAAAGGGGGAGCCAATGGCTCCCTTTTTTTATTGTTTTTCTGAAATCGTGAGCTATTACCCTTTACCAAAACTCTGGACGTGATTAATAGATGAATCGACCGAATTCAGGTTCAATCAAAGAGGATGTGGAATGGAAAATTACTCCAACAAAAGTGGTGATTCACAAGTTGTCAGTTTCCAGATTGATGCAAATTCGATGAAAGTCCGGTTCAAGAATAATCACGTGTATCTATACGATATCCGCCACCCAGGGCCAGAGCATCTGGAAAAAATGAAAGAACTGGCGCGTGCCGGATGGGGTTTGAACACTTATATAGAAAGCGAAGTCAAAAACGATTTCTCATCAAAAGTGTTTTAAATCGCAGTAACCGGGTTATGAGAAGTGCAATTTTTACACAAAATACAGATTTTTCGCTCGTGACTGGTTGATTTTATAACAATAAGTTGAATTTTTAAGCGAACAGTTCGCAAGGAATTGCATCGTAGATCGAGTTTATGTACTATGCATTCCACGCCGACTTAGCTCAGTAGGTAGAGCAACTGACTTGTAATCAGTAGGTCACCAGTTCGATTCCGGTAGTCGGCACCATATTTAAGAAAACCACCTTTCAGGTGGTTTTTTTTCGTCTGTATGAAATCAAATTGAAGGAAGGCTAGCTTTCGATAGCGCTTCCTCAGTCGTGCGTTAAATCCAACCCTGCTGACTTGCAAGCCAGACAAGGATAGCGACGACAATTAAAACTACGGTTGTTTTTCTCATTGTTGTGCGACCTGTTGTTAGTCTTCGCAAACCAGCCAGAAATCCGCTTCATCAAACATCTCTTCAACCAGACGGTTGATTTTCTCTTTCTCATTTTTCGTGCAATCACTGTGAACCGCATTCATTTGCATGGGTTTCACTCTGACGTCAGCATCTGGAAAAATGGTCTGAACTCTTCGGGTAAGCTCGGCAAGGATTTTTTCATTTGCACCGGGAAGACCCGCTACATTTCGTTTGTCGTAAACCAGTTCCACGAACATTGATACGTCTCTTTTAGGGCTGTGTTTATATACAGTAATAAATCTCGACATTCAAGGCAAGGGATGTTATTGAAAAAGAATGCTGGAGCTTTCACAGGTAGAACTATTCTGCGGTACTGGCGGCAACAGGTAACTCTGCTTTCCGCGCTTTTATTTGTTCCATGATGAGCTGATAAGCAACGTAATACTTAAAGATGTTGCTCACGTATTGCACCGTTTCGTTACCTATACGCAGCTGCGCAATTCTTTCAACATTGTTAAACCAGATATTGGGGTCAAGGCCACTTTTGGTCGCTTCTTTACGTAATCGGGCAATTTTAGCCGGTCCTGCATTATAAGATGCGAAAGTGAATAGCATTTTGTTCATGTCACTCATGGGTTCATCAGCAAAATAACGGTCGCGCATGAAGCGGATGTATTTCACTCCTGCATTAATGTTCGGGTCGATTAAACTGATATCGCCTACCTTTAACTCTTTACCGGTGGTAGGAAGAACCTGCATCACGCCAATCGCGCCGCTTTTGCTTCGCACAGACTGATCGAGTCGTGACTCCTGGTAGCCTTGAGCTGCCATTAGTAACCAATCGACATTATATTGCGCACCATATTTGCGAAATATTTCAGTGACCTGATTAAATTTATTTATCTCTTCTTCCGAACGCGCATCTTTTACCCACTTCGTATTGCGTAAATATTTATAAACCTGCTGATTGCCGAATGACGTGCCGATTTTGTGGCTAGCCGTGAATTTATCGAGCTGGGCTTTAAGCAAAGGGGAGTTTTTACGCATAGCAAGCGCGATAGAACCGTCATCCCGCAGCGTAATATTTTCGTAAACCACAATGTTGGGGTAAATCTGTTTCCACAAGATTGCCAGGTATCTGTCCACCACGGTGTAGTCGGCGAGGTTCGCATTTACCATTTCCAGAATATCTTCGGGTTCAAAATTGCCGGGGGCTTTGATCACTATCGCGGGTGGAAGTTGTTTCTCGGTCAGGCTTTTATTAAGCGTATCAATACTCGAAATATAGCTGGTGGAAGGGTTAACAAACAGAGATTTACCAGACAGCGATTCTGCTGTTGTGAGTTCGGGAGCCTTGCCGCTGGCAATCACTACTTCACGGACATTTTTTGCTAAGGGAACGCTGAAATCGACTAACTTTTCGCGTTCTGGAGTCATCGTTAAATTGGCAGCAATGATATCGCCACGGCCAGCAATTAGCTGTGGGATGAGCTGATCACGTGCGGTTGGAATAAAAAGGAGATGTGTTTTTTTTGAGGGTTTAAGGCCTTTATTGATTTGTTTGTCAAACTGTTGCATCAACTCAACCATGATGCCGCGCTGCGTACCCCGGTTGTCAATAAAGTAGAAAGTTTTGCTGTAAGGGATTAAAACGCGTATCACGCGCCGCTCTTTCATCACATCATAATCACCCAGGACGGTGTTAACCTGGGTATCGAATTTCAACGGCTGTTCGTCGGTGGCTGCATGCGTCATCGGCAAAAACGTAGACATCAAGAGAAGTACCAACAACAAACGGGCCATCGCGACACCATCTACATATTCATCTGGCTACCGTGTAACTATAGCTCGCACACAGATGCTTTGATTAAAAAACACACACTCGTATTCGAGGGTTGTGTAGAAGGGCGGCGGGGCGGCAATCCTTGATGAGAAAATTATTATTTGAAAATAATTCTTGCTTCCAAAGCGCAGGCATGAGTAAATGCGTCATCGGTTTGGAAGACAGACCTTATGAAAGCAGTTTTAGTAAAGCAGTCCTCAGTTCAAGCGCTATCAAGTCATCAGATACCCTTCTTCGTGAGTCTCCTCCTAAGTGCCTAAATAAGAAACGTTCTGCAATACAGACCACGTTCGCCATACTAAATGGCTGTAAAATAATGAGGAAGTATCTATGTCTAAAATGACTGGTTTAGTAAAATGGTTTAACCCAGAAAAAGGTTTCGGTTTCATCACTCCTGACAATGGTAGCAAAGATGTGTTCGTTCACTTCTCTGCCATTCAGAGCAATGATTTCAAAACTCTGGACGAAGGTCAGAAAGTTGAGTTCTCTGTTGAGAACGGCGCTAAAGGTCCATCAGCAACTAACGTTGTTGCTCTGTAAGACTGCTAACGCATACTGAGACTTACGCATGCGAAGACGGTGAATAACCCGAGCCGTTAAGTCAAAGTGAATAAACCCGCCATTGTGCGGGTTTTTTGTTATCTAAAATCCGCTAACGCCCATCTTTTATACCTTTAAATCAAACGCATACTCTTGCTGTGGTTATGCCCGCTATTTACATTAAATCACGATACACCGTCTGTAGGTTTACGCTCAGTAGACTATGCTTATAGTGAAATATGCTTTTTTCAGTGTAGTTAGCATTAATAACTGGAGTTTTTTTATG
>Ga0160438_1000296_pt1 | contig 15387 bp, 16 predicted proteins | sample HID1975K_E0MG_FD_108203 | JGI IMG/M metagenome (GOLD analysis project Ga0160438, IMG submission 108203) | Enriched soil microbial communities from UW Madison campus, WI, USA - HID1975K_E0 MG | ecosystem: Environmental > Terrestrial > Soil > Unclassified | place: USA: Madison, Wisconsin...
AGATGAGTTTAGATAGTCGAGTAGAAAACTAGCATAGGCTTTTACTGAGGATGAGATATGAGTGTTGAAGTTGAAAGTGCACCTGTCGCACGCAAAGACAACTGGTATCGGATTGCAGAAGATCTTTTAAACCAGGCTGATGTCCGTTTTAACGGCAACCGCCGCTGGGATATTCAAATACACAATCCTGACTTTTATAAACGTGTTTTGCAGGAAGGTTCTATTGGCCTTGGTGAATCCTACATGGAAGGTTGGTGGGACTGTGCCGCGCTGGATGTTTTATTCGAGAAAATCCTTCGTGCAAAACTCGATGAGAAAGCACCAAAAAACTTCAGAGATTTAGCCCGAGTTGCGGGTATGCGTTTATTTAATTTGCAGACGCGCAAACGCGCCTGGATTGTCGGCAAAGAACATTATGATATTGGTAATGACCTGTTCGCCAAAATGCTCGATCCGTATATGCAGTATTCCTGCGGTTACTGGAAAGAAGCCGCTAACTTACGCCAGGCTCAAGAAGCCAAATTAAAAATGTTATGCGAAAAATTGCAGCTTCAACCCGGTATGAAACTGCTGGATATTGGCTGCGGTTGGGGCGGTCTGGCGGAGTACGCCGCCGAACATTACAACGTCCATGTGACTGGCGTGACCATCTCGGAAGAACAGCAGAAAATGGCCCAGAACCGTTGCACCTGGCTTGATGTCTCCATCAAGCTGATGGATTATCGCGACCTCGACAGTCATTTTGACCGCATCGTTTCCGTCGGCATGTTCGAGCATGTCGGGCCAAAAAATTACGATACCTATTTTGAAGTGGTGAACCGTTGCCTTAAACCGGACGGAATGTTCCTACTGCACACCATCGGAGCAAATAAATCAAATACCAATGTCGATCCGTGGATTAACAAATATATTTTCCCTAACGGATGTCTGCCTTCGGTAAAACAAATCGCCAGTGCATCTGAGCCATATTTTGTCGTCGAAGACTGGCACAATATCGGCTCAGATTACGACCTGACATTAATGGCGTGGCACCAGCGTTTTAATAGTTTCTGGCCAGAGATTCAGGATAATTATTCCGAGTCCTTTAAACGCATGTTCAATTATTACCTGATGACATGCGCAGGTGCTTTCCGTGCGCGTGATATTCAGCTCTGGCAAGTCTTATTTAGCCGCGGCGTCGAAGGCGGCATGTACGTTTATCGCTGAAATTTTCATTATCCAGACTGAATCACTACGTTATTAATTTAAGGATCTTCGTATGTCACAACAATTATTCACTTCAGAATCTGTTTCTGAAGGGCATCCCGACAAAATAGCCGACCAAATTTCTGATGCCATTCTCGATGCGATTATTGAACAAGACCCCAAAGCACGCGTGGCCTGCGAAACGCTGGTAAAAACGGGCATGGTTTTAGTTGGTGGGGAAATTACCACCGACACGTGGGTGGATATAGAAGAGATTGTGCGTCGCACGATTCACGACATCGGCTATAACAGCTCAGAAATGGGTTTTGATGCCAACACGTGTGCGGTTTTAAGTGCGATTGGCAAACAGTCTCCTGATATTAATCGTGGCGTAGATCGTGACAATGAAGCGAATCAAGGCGCGGGTGATCAAGGACTTATGTTTGGATATGCGTCCAACGAAACCGATGCGTTAATGCCCGCACCTATCACCTTTGCTCACCGTTTAATGGCACGTCAGGCGCAAGTGCGCAAAAACGGTTTATTGCCATGGTTACGCCCTGATGCGAAAAGCCAGGTCACCTTTGCTTATGAGAACGGCAAAATAATCGGTATTGATACCGTGGTTATTTCCACGCAACACAATGAAGCCGTCACTCAGCAAATTCTGCGTGAAGGCGTGATGGAAGAGATCATCAAGCCTGTTTTGCCGCCTGAGTGGCTAACGCGTAATACCAAATATTTTATCAATCCAACCGGTCGATTTGTCATTGGTGGGCCAATGGGTGACTGCGGGCTGACGGGTCGCAAAATTATTGTTGATACTTACGGTGGTATGGCGCGCCACGGCGGCGGTGCATTTTCCGGTAAAGATCCTTCAAAAGTGGATCGTTCAGCCGCGTATGTTGCCCGCTACGTCGCCAAAAATATTGTTGCCGCAGGCTTAGCTGACCGCTGTGAAATTCAGATTTCTTACGCCATTGGTGTTGCAGAGCCGACTTCTATCATGGTGGAAACCTTCGGTACCGGGAAACTGGATAATGAAAAACTCATTATGCTTATTCGCGAGTTTTTCGATCTTCGCCCACATGGGTTAATTCGCTCGTTGAATTTGCTGCAACCGATATATCAGCAAACCGCGGCCTACGGCCATTTTGGACGCGATATTTTTAGCTGGGAACAGACCGATAAAGCGGACCTGCTGTGCCGTTTCCTTTGAATATTCCAGCGCTATACGATCAGAATTTTCGCTAGTTTATTTGCTGCCACGTCAAAATCGGGGGATTATCTGCGCGTGTAAGGTTACTGAGTGGCAGCAAGGAGCAGCATGACTATCGAGACTATTTCCCCGGCACAAGCCAAGATTCTGGTCGCGCAAGGTGCCGCGCTGATTGATATCCGTGAACGTGATGAATATGCCCGTGAGAATATTGAGCAGGCCCATTTGCTGCCGCTTTCCGCGATTGAAAATGGCGACCGCCTCGGCCCATTCGATCCCTTCGATACCGTCATTTTTCACTGTCAGTCTGGGGCGCGAACTGCGCAGAACGCGCAAAAGCTGGTTGATGCCGTGGCTCCGGCAAAAGTCTTTCTGCTCGAGGGCGGTCTGAATGCCTGGAAAAAAGACGGGCAGGAAATACGTGCAGATAAATCACAACCCCTGCCGTTAATGCGTCAGGTGCAAATCGCCGCAGGGTCACTGGTGCTGGCGGGTGTGATACTCGGCTTTAGCATTCATCAGGGGTTCTTTTTACTTTCCGGTTTTGTTGGTACGGGATTGCTGTTTGCAGGGATAAGTGGCTTTTGCGGTATGGCTCGCTTATTGGAAAAAATGCCCTGGAATCAGCGTTAATTCGACTGCTTTGGACTATGGTTAACCATATATCTCTCCATCAAAATGAGGTTGGCTATGTCTAAAACAAGTGTGTTTAAAGCAGGCGATTTGGTGCAACCGAAAAAAGGCGGCCCGAAATACGAAGTTCTGGATGTTCAGGGAGATATGCTGTTCTGCACGCCCAGAAGTATTTTGACCGGTGAAACCGTCACACTAAAAGCTGAAGACGTTGCGCTGTATAAAGAAGACGGTGATTTCGGTGTTTGCTAGCCATGAATGATACAGGCGGGCCAGGTTTCCCGCCTGAAATCCTGGCTGGATATGCAACAACGCTATCCGCCATTTTTGTCGGATGACGCTACGCTTTTCCGACCTACAAAATCATTTCCCCCTTCCTCGTTCTTCAAGAAAAGTAACCATCTGAATTTCAACAATAAAAAATAAGCGAAACGACAAAATCAGGAAACACTGCCTGTAATGTCTCATTTAGCGCATTTTATCGACCAAATGCGATTAAATAAAAATTTATCGCTAATTGCCTGTTTACTTGCAGAGATATAACCTACTCACGATCAACAACCTAACCATTCACACTGTAATTAACATGTTAATTCAGTGTTTATCGCTACTTTCCGTTCGGAGCCAGAATAATGTTTTCTCCTGAGTCACGCTTGCGCCATGCCGTCGCTGATACTTTCGCGATGGTAGTGTATTGCTCGGTTGTGAACATGATGATTGAGATATTTCTCTCAGGCATGAGCTTTGAACAGTCACTCTCTTCGCGTCTGGTCGCCATTCCAGTCAATATTTTGATTGCCTGGCCGTATGGCTTTTATCGCGATGCATTTATGCGTTTCACCAAACGCTACAGCAACGCAAGCTGGGCGAAGAATCTCGCCGATGTGTTGGCTTACATTACGTTTCAGTCACCCGTTTATGTCGTCATTCTGTGGTCGGTGGGTGCGGACTGGAACCAAATCGTCGCAGCGGTCAGCTCGAATATTGTGGTTTCAATGCTGATGGGTGCGGCTTACGGCTATTTTCTCGATTATTGCCGCCGCTTATTCCGCATCAGTGGTTATCGGAATGCAAAAGCGGGAGTTTGATATTTAGCAGTATGGAGGCGTGGCTCACCACAACGCCTCTTCCAATTAGTGCTCGCCAAACAAGCCTGAAAGATAACGCTCCAGCGCAATGCGTGAGCTAAAACCATGTGGAATGCCGTAATGTTGGTGCGTTTCACCCGCCAGATAGAGCGGAAATTGCTGGTAATGGTCGCAGGTTTTCACGTCCGTCGCGGGATCTGCCAGGGTCTGGCTTCGTTCTTTTAATGTTGGATGAATAATCAGAGCAGTGCGCCCCATGCGCGCTTCGCGATTGACATAAACATAGTTTTCGCCACGGCGATAGCCGTAGGTTTTGGGTGTCACGATATCCATGGTAAAACCGGCTTTTTCAAGAACGCGGGCCACCTCATCAGGTCGTAAATACATAATTTTTCCTCGTCATCTTCTATTGCAGCGCAACCTTACAATAACCAGCATTAGCAACGCTTTCAGATTAGTCCATAAAGACCAGATAAGAGCGTGAACCCAGTCATTACTAAAAATTATGGTCTACACTGAAAAGTACATCGCAAAAAGGAGAAAACAATGTTTAACCGAGTCAATCGAAATGATGTAGATGAAGGTGTTGACGATATCAACCATGACGTGAACCAACTGGCCGATACGCTGGAAGAGGTTCTTAAATCATTCGGTAGCGATGTTAAAGAGGAAGGGGAAGCCGCCCGCAAAAAAGCGGAGTCTCTGTTGAAAGAGACGCGCGCTCGCCTTCAGGGTCGCACTCGAGTCAAACAGGCCGCCTGCGACGCGGTCGGTTGCGCAGACACCTATGTCCGCGATAAACCGTGGCAGAGCGTGGGTATTAGCGCCGCTGTCGGTATTTTCATCGGCGCTCTGTTAGCGTCGCGTCGATAGTCAGTTTGACGGTTACAGAGTCACTTCGGCTTTCATAAAGTGTAGTGATAATAAATATGCGTCTGACCCCGGAATTAATTCCGGGGTTTTTAGTTTTGTAGGGTGGATAAGCGTTTTCAGGAAATGGCTTCACGCAGTTGTTTCGCGGCTTTCAGCGCCATGGCCTGCGACGTCAGATTAGTAAAACTCATCAATATTCCCCCTTCCCCGTTTGAAACCATGCGCCAGTCACTTAACGCCTGCACCGCAAGCCCCGATGCACGCGCTTTTGCGACTAACGCGCGGTCGTCACCGTTTACCCGCATCACCATCTGAATGCCTCCCGCCTGGGGAACGACATCAAACCCCTGCTGTTGCAGTGCGTGTTCGAGCCATAGCCTTCGCTCGCTGTAGCACAAACGCATCTTTTTCAGGTGCCGCCAGAAGTGGCCTTCGCGAAGGAAATCGGCAATGGTCTGCTGAACAAGCAACGGCGCGGTGCAGGGCAAGAAATGCGTGTGCAGCGAGAATGCCTCGACCTGTTGCTGCGGCACCACCAGCCAGGCAACGCGCAGCGCGGGAAAGAGCGATTTGCTGAATGTTCCTGCATAGATAACGCGCTGCGGGCCATCGAGGCTTTTTATCGGCGGGAGCGGTTTGCCGTGGTAGCGAAACTCACTGTCGTAATCATCTTCAATCACCCAACTTTGATTTTCCGCTGCCCAGTCGAGCAACTGGTGACGGCGGTTAAGCGACAGCGCAACCCCCAATGGGCTTTGATGCGCAGGCGTCAGCAATGCAAAACGGGCATCCGGGAAATGGTTAACGCCGTAGTCAATTTGCATCCCTTCACCATCGACCGGAACCGGATGCAACAACATCCCCGCTTCGGCAAAAACCGGGCGCACATAGCGGTAGCCGGGATCTTCCAGCCAGATGCCATCTCCGGGTTTTGCCAGCGTATGGGCCACCAGACGCATAGCGGCCTGAAATCCTGAAGTGATGAAAACCTGTTCTGGCTGGCAGTCGATACTGCGTGAAAAACGCAGGTAATCTGCAATCGCCTGGCGCAATGTCGATTCGCCATTCGCTTCCGGCAAGAGCAAATCGAAACGAGTTTGCAGGCGCAGTCGTCGCCCCATAACGCGCGACCAGAGTGCGCGAGGAAAAGCGTCCAGAGCCGGTAATCCCATCTGGAATGGGCGCGGTGCGCCCTGCGGTTGGCTGGTTGGCGTCGCGAGATTATTGGCACCACTGGTGGCGGACGGGCTAACGAACGTTCCCGCCTGGCCACGTCTTTCCAGCCATCCTTGTGCGACTAATTCACCATAGGCATTTTCGACGGTTGCCCGCGCTACGCCAAGTTCAAGCGCCATTGTCCGGCTGGAAGGCAGGCGGCTACCAGCGGCGAGTTCCCCATCACTAATGGCTTGTTTTAGTTGCCGTGCTATTTGCTGGTAACGCGGGATTGCGTGGTGAGCGCTTACTATCGGTTCGATCGACCTTGCCATTATGGCCTGCTTTATTAGTTAATTTATGGTTCTCTTTAGTAGTCCATCATAGTGCTAAATTGTCGGCATACCAATACGAGGAATAAAACCATGATTGAATTACGCCAACCTTACTACGACCTTTCTCCTGCCGTGTTTAAGCCAATGCTGCTGGCACTGAAAGGTCTGGAATCCAGCTCACTCGGTTCAACTCTGATTGAACTGGTTTTCCTGCGCGTCTCGCAAATTAACGGCTGCGCCTATTGCCTGGAGATGCATTCTAAAGCCTTGCGCAAAGATGGCGTCGAGCAGACCAAACTGGATGCCCTGGCAGGCTGGAAGGTGAGTAATCACTTCAGCGACAAAGAGCGTGCCGCGCTGGCCTGGGCAGAAGCGGTGACGCTGATTACCGAAGGGGCGGAAGATGCGGTGTATCAGCCGCTGCTGCAATTCTTTACGGCACAAGAGATTAGTGATTTGACCTTTACCGCGAGCCTGATGAACGCGTTTAACCGCCTGGCGATCAGTATGCGTATGTAGTTTATCGCCCTCACCCCGGCTCTCTCCCTCGGGGCTGTCTCTCAGTCACATCTCTGTGAGTTGTGGGACAGTTCCGTTCACCCGGTGTTCAGTGTTTTATATAGCCACTGAACCGGTGAACGACTTAGGGTGGTCAACGTCAAAACCGAAAGATCACACCGAGCCGGTTTTGACCTTGTTCCCGGTATAAATTGCCCCAGTGTTCCCCATAAGTCAGGGTTGAGCTGCCGGGAGCAGCGAAAGAGAGCGATCGTCGGGAACGAGTCGCGAACGACCCTGATGTTGGGGATAAGCTGGGGTTTACCGCGCAGCGGCAATTTAATCACCGGGCGACGGGGTCGCCAGGGGGATGTCGTTATCCACCTGGCACGTTCACCGTTTGCGGGAATGAAAGAGATAACTGAACACACGCGTGAACGGAAAATCGGCAAGGCTTAAAGATCTCACCCTGACAAAATTGCCAGGGTGACTTGTGTATCAGAGACAGCCAGGGGGAGAAAGCTGTGGTGAGGGGCAATTCCTCCCTTATCTAAAAATACTATATCTTGTATGGTTGATAATTTTCTCACCCACATCTAGTATTCATATTCTCCACCACAGAGAGAATAAGAATCATGCGCATTACCATATACACTCGAAATGACTGTGTTCAGTGCCATGCTACCCGCCGTGCAATCGAAAGCCGTGGGTTCACGTTTGAGATGATTAATCTCGATGTAAACCCGGAGGCGGCCGACGATTTGCGTGCTTTGGGTTACCGCCAGTTGCCGGTTGTGATCACCGAGCAGGAAAGCTGGAGCGGGTTTCGCCCGGATATGATTAACCGCCTGCAAACCCGAGCCACAGCATGAGCAATCTCGTCTACTTCTCCAGCACCTCGGAAAATACTCTGCGTTTTATCGAACGCCTGGGTTTGCCCGCGCTGCGCATTCCGTTGGATTTCAAACAACGGTTGGAAGTGACGGAGCCTTACATCCTGATTGTGCCGAGTTATGGCGGCGGCGGAATTGCCGGTGCCGTACCCGCACAAGTGATCCGATTTTTAAATAACCCCAACAATCGGGCATTACTGCGCGGCGTGATTGCCAGCGGAAATCGAAACTTCGGCGAAGGGTTTTGCCGGGCGGGCGATGTGATAGCCCAAAAATGCCAGGTGCCGTATCTCTATCGTTTTGAGTTACTCGGCACCGACCAGGACATTGAAAACGTGCGTAAGGGAGTCAACGAATTTTGGCAACGACAGAAGCTATCCGCCTGACGGCGAACGAAAGCGCGGATTATCACGCGCTCAACGCCATGCTGAATCTTTATGATTCCCAGGGGCGCATTCAGTTTGAGAAAGACCACCTGGCGGTGGAGCAATTCCATCAGCAATATGTGCTGCCCCGCTCGCGCCAGTTTGCCAATCCGCAGGCGCGCCTGGAGTGTCTGGTGGCTGAAGGTTATTACGACAATGCGGTACTGCAACGTTACCCGAGAAGTTTTGTGGTCGGCCTGTTTGAGAAAGCACACCACAGTGGGTTCCAGTTCCAGACTTTCCTCGGTGCGTGGAAGTATTACACCAGCTACACGCTGAAATCTTACGATGGCAAAGAGTATCTGGAACACTTCCCCGACCGTGTGTGCATGGTGGCGTTAACACTGGCTCAGGGTGACGAAAAGCTGGCACTGCAATTAATGGATGAAATGCTCAGCGGACGCTTTCAGCCTGCGACACCCACATTTCTTAACTGCGGAAAGATGCAGCGTGGTGAGCTGGTTTCCTGTTTCTTGCTGCGTATTGAAGACAATATGGAGTCCATTGGGCGTGCGGTAAATTCTGCGTTGCAGCTTTCAAAACGCGGCGGAGGCGTGGCGTTTTTACTCTCAAATTTACGCGAAGTGGGCGCGCCGATTAAACGCATCGAAAACCAGTCATCCGGCGTGATCCCGGTGATGAAAATGCTCGAAGATGCATTTTCTTATGCGAATCAACTGGGTGCGCGCCAGGGCGCGGGGGCGGTTTATCTCCACGCTCATCACCCGGATATTTTGCGTTTCCTCGATACCAAGCGTGAAAACGCTGACGAAAAAATCCGTATTAAATCGCTTTCGCTAGGTGTTGTGATCCCGGATATCACTTTCCAGTTAGCGAAAGATAATCAGCCCATGGCGCTGTTTTCGCCTTACGATGTCGAGCGGATTTACGGCAAGCCGTATAGCGATATTTCAATTAGCAAATGCTATGAAGAAATGCTGGCTGATGAGCGCATCCGCAAAACTTTTATTAATGCCCGTGAGTTCTTCCAGCGCCTGGCGGAAATTCAGTTTGAATCTGGCTATCCGTACATCATGTTTGAAGATACGGTAAACCGTGCAAACCCGATTGCTGGCCGCATCAACATGAGCAATTTATGCTCGGAAATTCTCCAGGTTAATAGCGCATCGACGTACGACGAAAACCTCGATTATGCGCAAGTTGGGAAGGATATTTCCTGTAACCTCGGCTCGCTGAATATCGCGCATACCATGGACTCACCTGATTTTGCCAGGACCATCGAAACCGCGATTCGCGGCCTGACGGCGGTTTCTGATATGAGCCATATTCGTTCAGTGCCGTCGATTGAAGCCGGAAATGCTACGTCCCACGCCATCGGCCTTGGGCAGATGAATTTGCATGGTTATCTGGCCCGGGAAGGCATTGCTTATGGCTCGCCGGAAGGGCTGGATTTCACGAACTTCTATTTCTACACCGTCACCTGGCACGCCGTCCGCGCCTCAAATTTGCTGGCTCGCGAACGTAAACAGCGCTTCGCCGGTTTCGAGCAATCGCGTTATGCCAGTGGTGAGTATTTCCGCCAATATCTGCAAGAAAACTGGCAGCCAAAAACCGAGAAAGTGCGCGCTTTATTTGCCAGGGCCGGAGTCGCCATTCCCACCCGCGAACAGTGGCAGCAGTTGCGCGATGATGTGATGGAATTCGGGCTGTATAACCAGAATTTGCAGGCCATTCCGCCGACCGGTTCTATCTCTTATATCAACCACGCGACCTCGAGCATTCACCCGATTGTCTCGCGTATTGAGATCCGCAAAGAAGGTAAAACGGGGCGTGTTTACTACCCCGCCCCGTTTATGACCAATGACAATCTGGAGTTTTACCAGGACGCGTATGACATCGGCCCGGAAAAAATCATCGATACCTACGCCGAGGCCACGCGCCATGTCGATCAGGGCTTGTCACTGACGCTGTTTTTCCGTGATACCGCCACCACTCGCGATATTAATAAGGCGCAGATATACGCCTGGAAAAAAGGCATTAAAACGCTGTATTACATTCGCTTACGCCAGATGGCGCTGGAAGGAACAGAAGTCCAGGGCTGCGTGTCCTGCGCTTTATAAGGAGAGAAAATGAATCAGTTAACCCGCGTGCGCGCCATCAACTGGAACATTATTGAGGATGAAAAAGACCTCGAAGTCTGGAATCGCCTGACCAGTAATTTTTGGCTGCCAGAGAAAGTGCCCTTGTCGAATGACATTCCAGCCTGGCAATCATTAAGTCACGATGAGCAGCAGCTCACTATTCGCGTGTTTACCGGCCTGACGTTGCTCGACACGGTTCAGAATACGGTTGGCGCGCCGGTACTGATGAGTGATGCGATTACGCCACATGAAGAAGCGGTATTGTCGAACATCAGCTTTATGGAGGCGGTGCACGCGCGTTCTTATAGTTCGATTTTCTCGACGCTTTGTCAGAGCAAAGATGTGGATGCGGCTTATGCCTGGAGTGAAGAGAACGAACCTTTGCAGCGCAAAGCACACATTATCCTCGCCCATTATCATGCCGATGACCCATTGAAGAAGAAAATCGCCAGTGTATTTCTGGAATCATTCCTCTTTTATTCAGGCTTCTATTTGCCGATGTATTGGTCGAGTCGCGGCAAGCTGACCAACACCGCAGATCTCATTCGCTTAATTATTCGCGACGAAGCGGTGCATGGCTATTATATCGGCTATAAATTCCAGAAAGTGCTGGCTCAACAAAGCGCTGAACGCCAGGCCGAATTACAGAATTTCGCACTCGATTTGCTGATGGATCTTTACGATAACGAAGTGGCGTATACCGATGCGCTATATGGTGGCGTGGGCTGGCAAGAAGAGGTGAAAGCATTTCTGTGCTACAACGCCAATAAAGCATTGATGAACCTGGGCTATCACGCGCTGTTCCCACCAGAAATGGCAGAGGTTAACCCGGCGATACTGGCCGCTCTTTCGCCTAATGCAGATGAAAACCATGACTTTTTCTCAGGTTCAGGTTCGTCATATGTGATGGGGAAAGCGGTGGAAACCGCTGATGAGGATTGGGATTTTTAAATAAGCATATAACCTTAATGTAGGTCGGATATGCATCGCGTCATCCGACATTAATAAATGTAAAAATTGGTGGATGACGCTGTCGCTTATCCACCCTACATATTATTGATGATCGCCTCTCATTCAACCGAATTTCCCATCCGCTTACAAAAAATATCATCTTTCTCTGATTTGCCCTCAGCCCTTTACTCATGGGAAATTCTGCCCACTCAAGCCGCATGGATATTGGATATATCGGAAATCGAGGGTTGTCTCAGATTCTGAGTATGTTAGGGTATATGCAGTGAATATTTCCATCAGGAATTGTGTATAAATATATAAATACAGGAATAACTTTATTGCATGGCAATTAAACTTGAAGTAAAGAATTTATATAAGGTATTTGGCGAGCATCCACAGCGTGCATTCAAATATATAGAGAAAGGTATTTCAAAGTCTGAATTATTGGAGAAAACAGGGCTGTCGCTTGGCGTAAAAGACGCCAGTCTGGCCATTGAAGAAGGCGAGATTTTTGTCATCATGGGGTTATCGGGGTCCGGTAAATCCACCATGGTTCGCCTTCTCAATCGCCTGATTGAACCAACCCGTGGGCAGGTACTCATTGACGGCGTTGATATTGCCAAAATATCCGACGCAGAACTTCGTGAAGTCCGCAAAAATAAAATCTCTATGGTATTCCAGTCATTTGCTCTGATGCCCCATATGACGGTGTTAAATAACGCCGCATTTGGCATGGAATTAGCCGGCATCCCGGTTAAAGAACGTCAGGAAAAAGCGCTTGATGCGTTACGTCAGGTAGGGCTTGAAAATTATTCCCATGCTTACCCTGATGAGCTTTCTGGTGGTATGCGTCAACGTGTGGGTTTGGCACGCGCTTTGGCTATTAATCCGGATATATTATTGATGGATGAAGCCTTCTCCGCACTCGATCCTTTAATTCGTACTGAGATGCAGGACGAATTAATTAAATTGCAGGCGAAACACCAGCGTACCATTGTATTTATTTCCCACGATCTGGATGAAGCAATGCGTATTGGCGACCGAATTGCCATTATGCAGGGCGGCGAAGTGGTGCAGGTCGGGACACCGGATGAAATTCTGAATAACCCGGCGAACGATTATGTGCGCACCTTCTTCCGTGGCGTGGATATTAGCCAGGTATTTAGTGCCAAAGATATTGCCCGTCGTAGCCCGGCAGGGCTGTTGCGTAAAACCGCCGGTTTTGGCCCTCGTTCTGCACTTAAACTGCTCCAGGATGAAGACCGTGAATATGGTTATGTCATTGAGCGCGGGCAAAAATTCCTCGGCATTGTCTCAACCGATTCTCTGAAAGCCGCACTCGCTAAGGGTGAAGGTCTGGATGGGGCTTACCTCGAATCTCCTGCGGCGGTTTCCGCAGAAACGTCACTGAGTGACTTACTTACCCATGTCGGCCAGGCTCCGTGCGCGGTTCCGGTTATTGGGGAAGAGAGTCAGTACGTGGGCATCATCTCAAAAGGGGTGCTGCTACAGGCGTTAGATCGTGAAGGGGTAAGTCAATGAGTGCATCAAATCCGTGGGATACCGGCAGCGCAGCGGCTGCCGACGCAACAACACAACAAGCGGCTTCAACTGCCGATGCGTGGGGAAGCCAGGCCGCTTCAACACCCGCAGCAAGCAGCAGCGCAGACTGGCTGAATTCAGCGCCTGCTCCGCAAGCCGAGCATTTTAATATTCTCGATCCCTTTCATAAGACGCTTATTCCGCTCGATAGCTGGGTGACAAGCGGCATCGATTGGGTCGTTATGCATTTCCGCCCGGTGTTCCAGGGGATCCGCGTCCCGGTGGATTACATCCTCAGCGGTTTCCAGCACTTCTTGCTGGGCATGCCAGCCCCCGTCGCCATCATTTTGTTCGCGCTGATTGCGTGGCAGATGTCGAGCCTCGGGATGGGTATCGCAACACTGGTTTCGCTGGTGGCGATTGGCGCGATTGGTGCCTGGTCGCAAGCCATGGTGACGCTGGCGCTGGTGCTCACCGCCCTGCTGTTCTGCATGATAATCGGTCTGCCGCTTGGGATTTGGCTGGCACGAAGCGAACGTGCCGCGAAGATAATTCGCCCATTGCTTGATGCGATGCAAACCACTCCGGCGTTTGTTTATCTGGTGCCGATTGTGATGTTGTTCGGTATCGGTAATGTGCCGGGCGTGGTGGTGACAATTATCTTTGCCCTGCCACCAATCGTGCGTCTGACGATCCTGGGCATTAAGCAGGTGCCGGAAGATTTGATTGAAGCCTCACGCTCGTTTGGCGCAAGCCCGCGCCAGATGCTGTTCAAAGTTCAGCTTCCGCTGGCAATGCCAACCATTATGGCCGGTGTGAACCAGACGCTGATGCTCGCACTTTCAATGGTCGTTATCGCCTCGATGATTGCCGTTGGCGGTCTGGGCCAGATGGTACTGCGCGGGATTGGCCGCCTCGATATGGGTCTTGCGACCGTCGGCGGCGTCGGTATTGTCATACTTGCCATTATTCTCGACCGCTTAACTCAGTCCATTGGCCGCGATTCACGCAGCCGTGGCAATCGCCGTTGGTACAACTCAGGTCCAATTGGTTTAGTGACCCGTCCCTTCATTAAATAAGCCTGGCGGCGGCATTCGTGCCGCCCCTCGCCCCATCACCACAATCAGGAATAACGACGATGCGACACACAACTCTATTAGCTACAGCTCTTGCCACACTCGTTACTACCACCACTTTTGCTGCTGATTTGCCGGGTAAAGGCATTACCGTTCAGCCCATTCAAAGCACCATTTCTGAAGAAACGTTCCAGACTGAACTGGTCAGCCGGGCGCTGGAAAAAATGGGTTACACCGTCAATAAGCCAAGTGAAGTCGATTACAACGTCGGTTACACCTCAATTGCCTCTGGCGATGCTACGTTTACCGCAGTGAACTGGCAGCCTTTGCATGACGATATGTATGCCGCGGCGGGCGGCGATAAGAAATTCTATCGTGAAGGTGTGTATGTTACCGGCGCTGCACAGGGTTATTTGATTGATAAAAAAACCGCTGACCAGTATCACATTACCAATGTTGAGCAGCTAAAAGATCCCAAAATCGCCAAACTGTTCGACAGCAACGGCGACGGCAAAGCTGACATGATGGGCTGCACACCGGGTTGGGGTTGTGAAGCGGTCATTAATCACCAGAACGAAGCGTATAAACTGGCTGATACCGTCACGGTGAATCACGGTAACTATTCCGCCATGATGGCTGACACGATTGCGCGCTTCAAAGAAGGCAAGCCGGTGCTGTATTACACCTGGACGCCATATTGGGTAAGCGATGTGCTCAAGCCGGGTAAAGATGTGGTGTGGTTGCAAGTACCGTTCTCTTCTTTGCCGGGTGAGCAGAAAGGCATTGATACCAAACTGCCGAATGGCGCGAACTACGGTTTCCCGGTGAATACCATGCACATTGTGGCGAACAAAGCCTGGGCTGCGAAAAACCCGCAGGCCGCGAAACTGTTCAGCCTGATGAAATTACCGCTGGCGGATATTAATGCTCAGAATGCGATGATGCACAGCGGTCATGCTTCGGAAGCTGATATTCAGGGTCACGTTGATGGCTGGATTAAAGCTCACCAGGCCGAGTTTGATGGCTGGGTGAACGAGGCGCTGGCAGTTAAGTAATAGTTCATATCTAGCTGAGGACGCCCTCATCCCGGCCTTCTCCCCAGGGAGAAGGAGAAAACCTCTCCAGAGGGAGAGGGTTAGGGTGAGGGCGTCCCAATAAAATCAAACCGCACAATCCGACTCCCGCTTGCCTTAATTTTCGCTATTATTCCCGTCCTGTCATTTCCAACCGAAGAATAAGAATGAATAAAACCTCCCAGGGACTTAGCCCAGCGCTCATCGTCCTGATGTCTATTGCCACGGGTCTGGCCGTTGCAAGCAACTACTACGCACAACCCCTGCTCGACACCATCGCGAATGCGTTTTCACTCTCTATCAATCAGGCCGGATTTATTGTGACTGCGGCGCAGCTTG
>Ga0160438_1000299_pt1 | contig 15207 bp, 11 predicted proteins | sample HID1975K_E0MG_FD_108203 | JGI IMG/M metagenome (GOLD analysis project Ga0160438, IMG submission 108203) | Enriched soil microbial communities from UW Madison campus, WI, USA - HID1975K_E0 MG | ecosystem: Environmental > Terrestrial > Soil > Unclassified | place: USA: Madison, Wisconsin...
ACCATGATATGCTCCAACTTATCCTCATTGAACATAAATAAATTATCTTTCCAGGCTACAAATTGCTCAGTATCTACATGACGAACGGATATCGCATGTGTAACGATGGCTTGTTGCCCAGGTTTTAGAAGCTTAGATACATGAGTTTGTGTTTGTGTCACTCTGACACTTCCCTCCAATAAGGTAGTCTTTACAGATGCCTCATCCGCATAGGCATTGACGTTAAAATGCGTGCCCAATACTTCGACTTCCTGTGTGGCCGTTTTGACTTTAAATGGAATTGATGGGTGGTGGGCTATTTCAAAATAGGCTTCTCCAGTTAGTTCCACCTGACGTTCCATTTTACTAAATCGTAGGGGATAACGGAGCGATGAAGCCGCATTTAACCAAACGTTGCTTCCATCTGGTAAACGCACTTGATATTGACCTCCCTTTGGAGTTGTGATGGTATTTAGGGGGCTAGGAATATCCGCACTTGCTGTTGCCGTTTCTTCATAGAGTAACTGTCCATCTTTTGTTTTTGTTACAGTAACGCCTGCTTCGTTTGTAATGTCGCCACTCTCCGTTTCATCTAATGCAATTCGACGGCCATCTGACAGCGTTAGCACTGCTTTATCTTCACCCGGTTTAAGGTCATCAACAACTTCTGACTTTGCAATCGCAAGCTGTTCGGGCTGACGATGTTGATATAAATAAATACTTAAACCTAGGCCAATTAAAACCATTCCAGCGACCGCTAATCTCGGCCACAAGGAGATAATACGTTTAGCATCGTGCTGTATGGGTAGGGAGCGAAAAATTTCATCCAGCTGTTTTTTCTTGAGTTCTTCTGAGATTTGGGGAAGCTCCTTGATTTCATGCTGCAAATACCAGGTTTCTACTAAACCTTTTTCAGCTTCAGTACAATTTCCTGACAGATATTTCTTTAATAAATCTTTCGTTTCTTGCTGTCTCATAAATTAGAAGCCGGTTTATATCCTCTTTAATACTAAGACAGCTAAGTATATATGGAACAGGTAGAAGAAATAAAAAAAAAATGTTATTTATATTTAAAGTGCTACTCAAAAGACTTATTTCATCAGCAAACAAATCAGCATCGATAAAATTCCTAATTTCACTTTAAGAATCTTTAGGGCATTAGTAATCTGTTTGGAAACGGTCTGATCGGAAATATTTAACTGATTCGCGATCTCCTTATGAGAAAAACCTGATTTCCGGCTCAGCTCAAAAACTTCTCGCATCTTAACGGGTAATGCATCTATTTCAGTTTGAATTAGTAAGGTAAGTTCTTTTTCCCGTACCTGATGATCTGTGCAATCATGTCCTTCGTCAATGAAAGTTTGAAGTGATTGTACGTGCTTTGATACGACCTCTTTATGAGCGTATATATTAAAAACTCTATTTCTGATAGCTGTATAGAAGTAACCTGAGAGGTTGGTGGTTGTCGGTAATTCAGCTCTTTTTATCCAAAGATTGACAAAAAGTTCTTGTAAAACGTCTTTCACTTCATCAAAATCATCTAATTTTTTATAAGCATGATTTTGCAATAGATTTTTATATCTATTATAAATTTCGGTGTAAGCAATCTCATCTCCTTCCTTGAGCAGCGAAATCAGCTCTTGATCATTTAGATTTTGATACATGGTCATCCAAGCATATTCCAAAATATACTTTCATCATCAGAAGAAAGGGTAGAGGAACTATATAAAAACAGATAATCATTAGGTCACTTAATTTGTATTTTATAACTGGGTTAAAAAAAATGCAAATCGATTTTAATGCAAAATATTAATAACAACAATCGGAAACTATTCAAATATTGCTCAATAATGATGTTTTCTTACTCTGCGTGTTTTTCTTAGGCTAGGTTGGTCGTTCAAAAGCTTAACAAAAAGGATTTTTCAACAAATTAACCGATGTTTTTATTAGTTTTAACGCATGAAGCTTATAATATTTGATTTAGATGGGACATTGCTCGATACGCTACAAGATCTGGAAGATAGTTGCAACACGATACTTGAGCAATATGGCTATCCAATACACCCCCTAGAATCTTACAAAAAATTTGTAGGGAATGGTGTTCGAATGCTTATCGAGAGAGCCTTACCTGGAGATGCGCGAACCGAAGATACTATAACGCGTTTACTTGTAGCATTCAAAGCGTGCTATGAGGAAAAGACAGTGAGCTATACAAAACCGTATGGTGGTATCATACCCTTATTACAAACACTTAAATCGTCGGGTTATTTGATTTCGATTGCATCTAATAAATATCATGAGGCTGTTCTGCCATTGGTGGCAAAATATTTTTCAGAGATTTCATTTGATCTGATATTGGGTCATCGAAATGGACATCCGGCTAAACCCAATCCTGATATTGTATTCGATACGCTCAATATACTGAATGTAAAACCTGATGATTGTTTTTATGTCGGTGATTCGTCGGTCGATATGGATACTGCCAACAATGCTGGTGTGCAAGCGATCGGGGTCTCTTGGGGGTTTCGTGATGTGGAAGAATTGAAGCGTCATGGAGCAGCATACATTATTGATGAACCAAAGCAACTGATGTCCATTTTGACACCATCGTCAATATCGCTGCAATAATTAAAACCATAAAAGCCACATCGCTACGTTGTATCACTAAGAGTTAGACTCTTTTTATTCAGAGTCAACGCGATGTGGCTTTTCATAAGTGTATAAATAATTAGTATTTTAAAACTATCTCTATTCATGCACTATGATTCGATTTTTTCAATATTTCTATAATGGGCATCTAATTAAAAGATGAGATCTTTTCTTCTACTTTCGGGCATCACTTTCAAGAGTTCCATTTTCCCATTTTTATAAGTACCTTCAATAACCGTGTTTTTGAAAGCATATACTTTAAAATTTACATCCCAGTCTTTTGGCCAAGCCGGCAACATATAAATCTTATCTCCGTCACATTGAACCAACATTTCCTGTAAGGTATTCATCATATTGCCAACACCATCATAATCTGGCTTCCAATCGTGCGGGCTATCCATGTATCCTTTAAATCGAAAACCTTTTAGATACGCACTGCTGCGGGCTTTAATATCTTTAGCTGCTTCTGCTGCGAGTCCCAAACGGGCAGCAAAAATTCCTGTTTGATACCAGCATACCCGACCTGGATTGGGCATATTGAAATAGGCTCGCTCAACGTCTTTTATATGGGGTTTGTGGACACCATAAATCCGAAATGGAAATAAACAATATAAATCTGGTGCTTCATAATTTGTTCTTTGAGGATTATAAGAAGCGGCATTGTCCACCACAACATTCCCTAGACTATCCTTTTTTTTCGGCAGATCGGGAATAGTGGACAGCATAGTAGTCCAATTCTGTTTATCTTCAGGAACTAATACACGCTGAGGTAATTTAAGCAGTTCTTCTAATACATAATGAAGTCCCGCAACAGAAGGCATATCATTGACAACATCGGTCCAATATGTTTCTAATCCGTGGCTTGGAAAAATATGTAACTTGCTCTGTTCATCTTTCTTAAAACGTGTATTGTAAAACTGAAGTGCTTTTCGTGCCCAAGGCAACGCTTTTGTTTTTAAAAATGCTTCGTCTCCAGTATAGTGATAATAATCGAGCATCATCACCGACATTTCTAAACATTGCTGCCATATATCTTTTGTATATTCTTCAGAATATACATCGGATTCCAATCCAAAATCGCCCATTCCCGGTAAGCCGAATGTACTGATACATTCCTGCATATAGATTCCTGATGCACCATAATATTTGTTTGATCTGGCTTCAAAAGTCTTCGCTTGCTTGATATAAAAATCAAAAAACGGTTTCATCATGTCAAAATTACCCTGTGCAAACTGTGGCAGGTATAAAAAGCGCACGTTCTGCCACCAGTAATTCACGCCATAAAATCGATAATCTGCTGAATAATTCTTCTGACGTACATCCGGTCCATAATAGGCATACTTGGGATCTACATTAAAAATTCCTCCTTGAAATCGAGCAGGAAATTCATTCCGCATCTGACAAGCCATCTGATATTTAGACAGAATATAAGTCTGGGTGTACGTTGATAAACTATCGGAGCCATTATTAATATCAATCCATCCTCTATTCCAAAAATCTGTCCACCACTTAGCGGTTTGTTGATAGGCTTTCTTAGGACTAGGAGACTTATCAATCCATCCAGCAATTTCCTTTTCCCAAGTTGCCGCATCAGGCGTTTGCCGGGTATAGCCGGCTATCCGAATATCAATGTTTTTTAATGGCCTCTTGGTGTGTAAAACGCTATCAGAAAGACTTACTAAACCTGAAGCTTTGATATAACCGCCAAAAGTATTATCCTTCAAGGGATCAATAATCTGATTCGCATAGTCTTCCATTCCTTGTTTCTTAATGTGCACAGGCACACTACTGTAATCATTCCGATGATACCATACAAGGGCTTGTGGTTTTTTAAGAAACACATCTGCAGATTCCCAGGCTTCTGCCCCGTCCCGAACTCCGGTTCTATAGAGCCAGGTAGAAGCAAGTTCTTCCGTATTGAGCTCATGTTTATTTTTTCTCCAGTTTTCCAAAGTGACCTTCACCTGAACTGGTTTTTCACTATATCCAGAAATATACATCACAGGAGAGTTAGCGTCAATAAAGATTTTTAAGTTTAGTTGTTCTCCTTTTTTCCCTGCTACAATTTTTAATGTTCCTTCTTTCAGATTTAGTTCCTGACGGAAGGGCTTACCTTTAAAAAAAGGACTGTCTGAAAAGGAAATTCTGATTCTTCATAATTTTAGCAGCCGCTGTAATTCAGAATGTGAATCATTACGCGACAGATATAGTAAAAGATCGCCATTCTCTTCTACCCAAACATTACTCCCTAGACTTCCATTACCAATTGGAACATTACCTGTTTCGTTGATAGATGGTGTATTAAAAACGATTTTATAGTTATTCTTCTCTTCTTGCGAAAACGCTTCGAATATCAGCAATTGAACTATAAACAAGATGGTTAGTCGGAATCTATTCATTTTAAAAATATTTTAAATGCAAACTGCAGAAAGCACAACTTTCATAAATAATAGGAGGTCGATCAAATCATTGTATCACTACGAATTGATCCATTAATAGCTTGCCTACTCAACTTTTAAAATAAATAGATGCTAATAGCTGCAATTGGTTATTATTAAATTGTTTTTCTTCCTATAAAGCTATAGAGTAAAGTCATAAAGTATGCATTCAATATTAACATGAAATACATGCATTATTAACTTCTTTAGAAAAGGGCTAAATGACTTATTAAATGATGCTTAATAATTTATCAAAGAGCCAGGTAGGATTACTTTTTTAATTTAAACTATCTTTGTAAGACAATCTCTTAACACTGTCAAAATGAATTTTGAAATCTTATTGAAACAAATTGATTTTATAAAAGAAATCGATAAGGTCAAATACATACAACGGAAAACTAAATTGTTCAATAGTAACCGTAATGAAAATGATGCGGAACATAGCTGGCATCTGGCGATGATGGCATTGATTTTGGCTGAACATGCAAACGAACCAATTGATGTATTGAAAGTGGTAAAAATGGTTCTGATCCATGATATTGTTGAAATTGATGCTGGAGATACCTTCATCTACGATACGCAGAAAAATCATGTTAATACAGACCAAGAAAGACTGGCTGCTAATCGGATTTTTGGTCTATTGCCAAAGGAGCAATCGAAAGAATTTATTGCAGTGTGGGAAGAATTTGAGGCAGGACAAACGCCTGAAGCTAAATTTGCGAGGGCAATGGACCGGCTGGAACCTCTCTTGCAGAACACATCAAATAATGGTGGTACATGGAAAGAATTTGATGTCGATTACAGTAAGGTATTCGAAAAAAAGAAAATCATTAATGAGGGATCTACTACGATATGGAAATATGCTGAAGAACTCATCAACGAAAGCGTGGAAAAGGGTATTTTAAGAAAAGATTAAACTGCAAATAACTCATTTATTCTACTTGGTCCTTAGATCGCTTTAAAGTAAGAACTGTGATTTCGGGCCACACGCCCACCCTGCCTTTCAGACCATGATAACCGAAGCCTCTATTGACATATAAAAATTTTCCGTCTCGTTGGTACAGCCCTGCCCATTGTTTATAAAAGTACTGGATAGGACTCCATTTAAAACCAAAAAGCTCAATTCCAAACTGCATACCATGCGTATGACCGGCCAAGGTGAGGTGAACATGTTTAGCGTGATCTACAGTAACTGCATCCCAGTGTGATGGATCATGCGACATCAGGATTTTAAAGGAATCGGCAGGTATGGCAGCTGTTGCTTGGTTGAGATTGCCAAACTGATGGAAACCGCCTTTGCCCCAATTCTCCACCCCCACTAATGCAATACGTTGTCCATGCTTATGCAGTAAGACAGCTTCATTAAGTAATAATTTGAAACCCATCTCACTGTGTATTTCTTTAACACGCATCAGATTTGCCTCTTTAAGTGATGTACTGGACCATTTGGTATAATCACCATAGTCATGATTACCTAAAACAGAATACTTCCCATAAGGGGCTTTTAAGGTGGTAAAAAGATCAATCCATGGATCCATCTCGGAAGCCATGTTGTTGACGAGATCTCCTGTAAATAAGAGCAGATCACTGTTTTGGGCATTCGCAAGATCAATACCTTTCTGTACACCTTTGATGTTACTTAAACTACCAGAATGGATGTCGGACAATTGTGTAATGGTAAAACCATCGAAAGCTTCGGGTAAATCTGAAAAATGCAAGATCTCTTTTCTAACCCTATAAAAATGGCGACCTCTAGTCAGTCCGAAAATAATCGCCAAAAAGACAATGCCAGCAAGTACTGCGACAAGTTCACTGACATAAAAATTCCTAGGCGGAAAACTACGGAATAGTCGACCAATATCTTCCAATAATAGAATCGGAACAGAAAATAATTTTGGAATAAAGATAAGCAACATCGCTGTGATCAAACCCGATGCATAACGCTGAATATCGCTAATATGTTTCCGCAAAAATATAGTGACTATAATAGCACCCAGTACAACAATATCAATAAGCCAATAAATGACATGGATCAGCGGATTTGAAAAAAGTGTAATTATTGCCTGATAAAAATAAATATCTCCTATGAGGAATAGTAATAAAATTAAAATAAGTCTCTGTGCCATATCGAATAATATTATAGAGAGTAAGGCGAATGCCGTGCCAAAACATAAAATGAGTTCCAGAACATTTATTCCTATTCGACAGGTATGCGTAAAATTACTAATGTACCGCCACCTTCTGGAATTTCTGTAATAGAGACACTTGCTTTTTTACCCAATAATTGTATTCGCTCGTGACTGATCGTACCTGATAATGAACGGTGTGCAGGATCAAAATTACTTTTTTCAGTTTTTCCACTATCTGCAATCTTTACTTGTAAGATATCTTGTTCTATCTCAAAATGAATACTAATATCTCCTAGACCTTCTTCCAAATCGATCCCGTGAAGTATCGCATTTTCTACATAAGGCTGTATAAGCATGGGCGGAACCATAATTGCTCCCAGATCATGTTCGATTGGTTGTAATATAGTATACCTAAATGCATCTTCATAACGCATTTGCTGCAGGCTTAAGTAGTTTTCTAACGTTTCAATCTCCTCATCTAGAGGTACACGATTTTCGCGGCTGAGCTCCAAACTGCTACGCAATAATCGACTAAAACGGTTGAGGTATTTGATGGCAATTTCTTTTTTATCCAACCGCACAAAACTCTGTACAGCTGCTAATGTATTAAAGATAAAATGGGGTTCCATCTGTGTGCGTAACAATTGTTGCTGCAATAGTATTTTTTCTTTTTCTTGAAGAAAACGACGTTGACGAAAACTATAAAACAAAAACAATATGGTGACACCAAGGAGGATAATACCTAAAACAGATACGGCAAGCCATAAACGATTTTGTTGCAATTGCAGTTTATTAATTTTTATACCTTCATTTAATTTATGAATAGAGCGATCTTTAGTCTGCAACTGATGAAGAGCATTCATTTCTGCAACAGCTTGTGTATTTTCTGTCTGATAGATTCCTTTTTGTAATTCTGCTGTTTGAGTCAATACCGCTATGGCTTCATTTTTCTTTCCCTGTAAATTGTACAATGATGCCAAGCTTTGCTGATAAACGAGATCACTGTCTGCGAAAATTAGTCCTGTATGTTTTTCCTTTAGAAGTTTTGCTTTTTCAAGAAATTGTGAGGCTAATGTTGCGTGTTTTTGAGCCGTATAAATAGCTGCAATATTGCAGTAATCGATAAAAAGATTATTAATTTCGCTCGAAGTTGCCTCTTCATTGTACAGATATCCATCTGATTTAATTTTAAGCAGCTGATAATGAAGTAACGAATCAAGTTGCGTATGTTTTTCAAAATATTGAATTTTAGAATCGTATAGAAAACTAATATTATATTTATCAGGGTTCTGCGCATGTAGTACTTCCAGTTTTTGAAGATAAAAAGCCATACTATCTGCTGGTTTTTGGCGCTTATTCAGAGTCTGTATCATTTGTACCAGCACACGTTGTCGATTAATATGTCCTTGTGGCAATGAATCTGCCATAGGCAAAGCAGCACGGTTCATTTTTTCAGCTAAGTCATATTGAAAGCTTAGGAGGTTACTTTGTGCTGCAGATAGTAACATAGATGTTTTTGCTATAAATGACAGATCTACCGTTGAGTCTGCTAAAACAATTGCGGCTGCTTTGTTATAATAATAACTGGCTTCTTTCATGCGGGCACTCATGCTCAAAACATTCCCCATCCCATTGTATATAAGTGCCTTATTCTTAAAACCACCATCTATAGGATCTATCAGTTCAAGTGCATCTTCAATAAGGACACGAGCAGAATCATTGCCCTTCATACTGTAAAGCCTTGCCAATTGATATTTAACGGTTGATGATTGTATGGTATCATTTTTCACAATGGGGTTTCGATCGAGTTTTCGCCAAACAGTAATCAATGAATCTCTATTGATGGGATTAACTCCTACTTTTTCCAAATCCTTTATCTGATCCGAAGTGGCATCATCAGATTTTGCCAGCAAACCTTTCTTATCATTCTCTGTACAAGAAAAAAGATATGCGATCATCCATGCCGAAAAAATAAAGGATAGTAATTGCCTCATTTTTTAGAAAAAAGTTGGGTTAATATTGCATTCTTCCGTCGCGTAGAAATTGGAATTTCTTCTTTATTTTTCAGAACAATATATTCGGATCGATTAATGCCTGAAATATATTGCTGATTAACCAAATAAGACTGATGCGTGCGTAAGAAATGTGGAGCTGGTAAAAGTTCCTCGTAATATTTTAGAGGTCTTGAAATAAGTTCCTTATCACCATTACTTAAAAAGAAAAAAGTATACGGACCATCACCTTTACAATAGACAATATCACTAACAGACACAATGCGTGTGTTATTAATGGAATTCAAAACAATACTTTCTGGTAATTCACCTATCTGAATTGAGTTCTGTGCTAAAGACAATTGTTGCATCCATTGCGGATTATTTTCCCTTCGACGACGGTACCGCTCTAATGCCTCATGGAGCTCGACCTCATCAATAGGCTTGAGCAGATAATCTAGTGCTCCATACTTGATTGCCTTTATAGCAAAATGATTATATGCAGTTATGAAAATGATATTTTGTGGAATGGGATTTAATTTTTTCAACAAATCGAAGGCTGTTCCATCTTTGAGCTGAATATCCATCAATATCACATCTGGGTGCTTTTCTTCAAGCAACTTAATGGCTTTATGTACGCTGTCTGCCCAACCGACAAGTTCGGTATTGGTTTCTTGCTGTATCAGGTAAGCGATCTCTTTACGAACTGCAGGCTCGTCTTCTATTATGGCAACGGTTATCATCTTTTCACTTTTAGCTATTGTAAAGATAGTATATTGTAAGTGCTCTAAAATAAATTCATTTTTAAATTTAACGATATAGCAATGAGAAATAGAATATTTAGAAATAGTTTAAAGCTCTGCATCGAGATGGTGACTATCATCTTTTAAAATTCTCCATGCTCGTTAGATGATGAGCAAATAGCGTATTGAACAACAAAAGCGTCATATCTTTATTAGAATGACGCTTTTAAAATTTACTTAACCAGATGATTATAATTCCTGATAAACAACAGGACAAAATTATTTCAATATTTTAAAGGATTTAGCTTGTTTCTTTACTTTAAAAAAAGCAAATGCACTTAATATAGACATCGTAATAAAAAGCATATCTATAAATAAGATATCATATGATTTAGCTTGAAATGTATTCCAGATCCAAAGGTTTGTAGCAATCCCGTTTACGATCGGCACTGCCAAACACAAAATAGTTGATAAAACTAACGTATGCTTGTTTACTTTCGTTAGATCACGCAATATTAATAAATAAATGATCATCACCAACCAACTATAAAAATAAAGGCTATAGATAAAACTTTGATTAACGGTAGCGGAAAGTTTGATGACGATAAAGCTAAATGCAGTGACAGGAAGCATCCCTAGCGACATAGATATAAACAGATTGGCTGCCCAAAAATTAAACTTCCTTTTGTATGCAGGAATATTAGGTTTTTCTCGTGCAACCAGCCAAATCATAATGCCTGATATAATGACAACACAGCCCAGTAAACCCAAAACGAAATAAACAATACGCAACGTCCTACCTCCAAAATCGCCAAAATGCAGGTGATAAACTAAACTTTTTACCCAATCAACGTATGTCGCATCTGTTTTAGGCGATTTTATTGATGAAGTTTTTCCTTCAGCTACTTTCATAAGAACGTAACCAGAACCTGCAAAATTGGCACTTGGTTTAGGTTTAGTTTCTAAAGCAATTTCCATACTTTTATCTCCAAAATTTCGGATATAAAGTCTCGAAATGTCCGATTCCGGCCATTCATTCATCCATTGGTTTACGAATGCATTGACATCTAATTTTTTGGCTAAGGGTTGATAACTGTAAGTTGGCGCCATCGTTCTGTTATACTGAAGTTCCTGATATAATTTATCCTGATCACCATTGTAAATAAATTTACTAAATGGTGAAATCAATACATAATTGACGATAAGAACAACTCCTGTAATGGCAAATATCAATTGAAATGGAAATCCGATAACACCCAAAACAGTATGCATGTCGGTCCAGACTGTTTTCCATTTACTCCAAGGTCTAAATAAAAAGAAGTTATTTTTAATCTTATCCCAATGAAGAAATAAACCTGTAATCAAGGCAAACAGAAACAAAAATGAAATAATTCCTGCCAGGAGGTAACCAAATGGAGTTCCCAATCGAATCGGAATCTGATTAAGCGGAGCTAAGAAATGTAAGCGATATAAAAACTCACCCATATCATAACCTTCATCATAAGAACTCTGTGTTTTGTCTACAAATGAGTGTAAAAAATAGGCCGAATCTTCATTTTTTGCTCCCCGTCTCTTACGACCTTTTGATTTTTCGGTTTTGGGTTCAGGTTTACTGATCGTTGTATCTTGTGACACACTCATATTAACATAAGTCCCGTGTCCTTGCCTCAATAAATAGAAGTCGAAATTTCTACCTTGGAGATTATATTTTGTTCCCATCGAATCCAATATATAATGGAAGTCAGCAGGAGATTCTACATTGCTAAGTGATTTACCTTTCTGCCATGCGGCGATATCATCTTTAAAAAAAGAGAAAGAGCCTGCAAAAAAGATCACATAAAGCAGTGCTGCGATAACAATACCACTGATCGTGTGGGTATGAAAGTAAATATTATATTTTCTTTGATCCATGGTATAAACTTAATGATTGATAATATAAGGTAGCGAAAACAATAAAGTAAGGCCAATATAAGTTAGTGCCAACCGCCACAATTTAGGTTCTAAAAATGCCCAGAATAATAAAAATGCCCAAAGTAAATATCCGGTAAAGAAGGCCGTAGCAATTACATTTTCTGGTGGAAATAATGCTGTTAATAATACATGAAAACTGATCATGACCGTATAACCACCTAGGGTTCCCAACAAAATACGACAAAGCCTTATCCAGGGAGATTTTGTTAAATATTTTTTATTAGCAGGCATATATTAATGGATAAATACTTCAATCAGAAATGAACATAAATAAACTCCTAATACTACACGATAACCAAAGTAGGAAAAAGGAAAGAAAAAGACTAGTAGACAGCCCATACACATCAGGATAACAAAAAAAGCAAATATTCCACTGGCTATACCTACAGCATAAATCAAGCAGGCAGTAGCTATTAGGAACAGAACTATTGCTATTGTACGTGATTGTTTTTTTCGATCGGCAAGATAGGACCAAAGTTTGGATTTATTCTTCCATGTAATACGTTTGGAAGTATTCATCCATAACATAAATGCAATAAACAATATTAAACATACTGTACTTATCATAATGAGAAAAGCAAATTAAAAGATAGAACTTGGGAATCTCTTTGAGATTCCCTTATGCTCTATCTGTTATTGATATGAAACAATTTTTTATACTAAATATTTATTGAATACGTGTGACAGCAGTTATTGATCCCCCCTCAACTTTCAAACCCTGTGTTGCTACTGCAGTAGACGCATTAACTTTATATACATAACTCACCGCATCTGTTAATGCAACTCCAATAAAAGCATTTCCATCTTTTGCTGTATAATTATTATATGAAATCTCCTTAATTTTACTTAGTTCAGGCATTCCGGTTACATCTTGGTATGTTTTATTATAAACATCCAGTATACCAATACGTTTTCCATCTGTATACCCACCTTTTTCTGCTTTTGTGGTCATCTGAACAACAAATTTCCCCTTACCTACATAGATCCAATTTGTAATGTTTTTTCCCCCGCTGATAGCTTCGATATCGATATAATATCCTTTATCAAATTCAGTAGTTCCAGATTTTATACGTAAAATAGCAGAAGGTTTTTTAGAGGTAATAGCTCCACCTTTTGTGGCTACTGCCGAAGAAAAAGCATAGGCATCCCCTTGCTCATCAACGGCTAATCCATCTCTAAAATAACGACCGATATAACTCATGCGATCATCTTTTATTACCTTTTCCAATTTCATTTCGGGGTATGAATAGACCGCAACATAAGCACTATCAGGATAAGCAGTATCAAATGCGGCTTTACAGCAAGCCTGGATGGACATATAAGGAGCATATACTTTATTTCCGACTTGTTTTATCCAAGTGAAGAATGCTGACTCTCCGTTTCCGGCAACTTTTTGTACATTTATTGTTCCTTCTCCTGCTAACAAGAGATTATCGGTATTCAATCGGTAATAATTTACCAACGGATTAGTCATAGCACGCGTAATTTTCATCATCACGATATCCTCATTCACGGGTGCAAAAGCCTGTACAGTTTCTGTCACAAAATCAGAAAGCTTGTTTAATCTACCATCCAATAAATTATAAACGGCTACTGCTCCAGGGTTACCTTGGCCGTAAAGCATGGAAAAAAACTTATTGTTGTGTGTAACGTAATAACGATAGGTACCATCTTGTTCCACACCTTGCCCTGCAGTGGTTACTCTTCCCGATTCCAAATCTGGTGCAGTCAATAAATAATCTGCCACACCTGTCGATGCAACAGGAGAAACTGCCAGCACATAATTGCCCTTGACTGTATCAAGATCTATTTTATCCTTATCGCTACATGACACTGTCGTGCTTGCTAAAAAAGCGATGGCAATCACGGTTTTAAGTGTATTATTCATGCTATATGTATTAATATTTAAAATTTACTATTTGTTTATTTATGATCACGCTGAAAATAATAGCGTAAGTTAATGGCGAAAGAGCGTCCAGGTTTTTGCAAACTAAAATTGTCATAAAGATTTGCATTCGCCAAATTTCGGCCCTCAACACCAATATTATATTTACCAGAGCCTAAGCTATATACAAGATTAACATCGTGGCTTAACTGTTTAGGAATCTGTTTTTTATTGGCAGATGAATTTCCGCGACTAGGCCAATACAGCCAAAAATCGTGCACGTACAATAGATTGTATCCGACCGTTAGCTTGTTATTTTTCCCACCAAAATCATGAAATGAAACATCTACATTGGTATTTCCAAATAGATAAGGAATATTTGGCATCTGGTCATTATAAACAGGGCTCACTCCTGTATACCCGGGTTCATACTTTTGCTTATTTTGTAAGTATTGGTAAGTCAATGAACCTCCAAAATTTAAAAAGTTTCTATAAGAGTAATGTACATCTAAGTCTCCTCCACGTGTGCTCACACCATCGCGGTTATCAGCCACCAATTTCGATTGATTATTATTTAATCTATTATAAATAAAATCAAAAGAATAGCGATATATCAGATTTCCAGCTACAGAAAAACGATGATCATCGCCCTGCTTCCACCCATATATAGCACCCAAATTAATATTGTGACTGCGTTCGGGTTTGAGGTTACCATTGGCTTCTTGATTTTCCAGATCACCAAAGATCTCGTAGGAAGTCGGCATTCGATTGGTCATTTCATAAGAAGCTTTTATCTGTAGATCCCGCTGAATAAAATATGTAGATGCGAGTCCATACCCGAAGCGGGTAACTGAAGCGGACTCAGCTTCCTCAAGTTTATTATTCTGTGTGATCATTTTTCCAAAAACTGTTGTACTCCAATGATCTTTGACATCATAACTATAGCCTAAACCCATCACGTTTTTGATAGAACGTTGGCCTTGTTCAAGATTACTATTTTGAGGATTGAGTTCATCCTCTCCTTTACGGTTAAAAGTAGTCGCGACATTACTTAAAGAAAGAGACTGACGATCAGAAAGTCTATAGTTAGCTGCTAAAGATGCAATACCTTCATTGTTTTTATAAACATACAGCTGTCTACTACGCTCCCCATTGGTACCCATTTCTTTATAATTACCGTACCAATCGTACCTTCTATTCAGCGTATCAATATTCTGCTCCTTACCAAAGTTGTAGTTAGCGTTTAAAGTAACATCCAGACCCTTTATCAAATTATTTTTCTGATATTTTAAAGTCGGCATAACTGTATTTCCGCGACGGTGCCAACCTCCAAATACCGAAACCATACGGGCTCCGGTTTGGATTTCTTTGTAGTTCTGCCCCAAAGTAATACCTAGCAATAATTTGTCTGCATAACTTTTA